>Ga0228614_1000326_pt1 | contig 28108 bp, 27 predicted proteins | sample 15DmetaG_FD_190531 | JGI IMG/M metagenome (GOLD analysis project Ga0228614, IMG submission 190531) | Seawater microbial communities from Monterey Bay, California, United States - 15D | ecosystem: Environmental > Aquatic > Marine > Coastal | place: USA: California | collected 2016-10-13
CATGAACATACGAGCCGCTAGCCCTACACGACCTTTGGCAACAAAAACAATACGCCTTGCACGTTTTATTTCAGTTAGTATTGTTGCTTCGTTACGATGATCTGCTAGATCTTCTGTGTAACTGATCCATGTTTGATCAAAGTAGTTCATTTAGTTTTTCCATTGCAAGCAAAAATAAAAATTTATTAAGTTCCTGGTCTACATTAAGTGGTGCCATACTAAGCCATATACACCCAACACATAGATTAATTTTTCTTTTATTCCATTGATATAGTCCAGTGTCATAAAAACGTTCTAAACGTTCATAATCAGTATTCGATAACTGCAAGTTTATTATATACTGATCTTGTTGTGTTGTCAAGTTCCAGTTTGTTTTTAAGTTTTTATTGTGCAGATGTAAACTGTGATAAAACTTACATATATCATAGAACACATCTTGCACTAAACCCGGTCTATGATCAATGTACTGTATTTTTTTATCATTGACAACAATATTATCTAATACCAAATCGCCATGCGCTGGGCCTTGTATTCCGCTACATATCATTGGCCAAGGTAACTGTTCCATAATACGTACAGGATCAATAGCTTTACCATTAACTATAATAGTGCTTGCAAACTCTGGATGTTTCTCTAACATTAGATTAAATCTTGCCCAGGTCTTATCTTGCCATAAACTAGTATCATATATTTGTTTGTTGTTGTTTAAACTAAACTCCCAAAGTCTCACCAGAGTATCTAGTAAATATGTGTACTTTCCATTGGTTGGGTTGACTTCGCCTTCTGCAAAGTCATAACTTATACCTAACTTGCCTACGTGTACAGGCTGTGGATGTGGAAATGCTAAACTATTAAAGTTTATGTCAGGTAAATCATGAAATAATTTAACTACACGATTGTTTACTTTGTAAAACTCCTGATTTGTTTTATCTAATATGCCAAACTCATCATTAAATTGTTTACTACAATGTTCATAACTGTTACGATTGCCAACATCAAACCAATCACTTAGTGAAATACTGTTTAGTTGGTCAAACTGTTGATAAAGCAACAAGTCGTTTCTAGTTAAACTGCTATTAAGTAATATATTGTATAACTGTTTACTATCTTGTATATAAGCAATACCACTATAAACTTCGCCGTTACTAAGATCATAATGTTGATTATCTGTTGGACTACATGTATAGTAAGTATTGCCCACTGGTTTAGGTACTGTGGTTGTCCAGTTATCACATGCATTATAGTATAACGGTTCATCAAACACATGTTCAGGGATCTGTTGAAAACTTATGATCTGATTACTCATCCAGTCTTTTATTTCAATAAACTCTACATTTGTATACTTTGCATGTTTAATATATTCTTTTATTAGGTCACCTTGAAAGCCCAATGTAATATAGATAGTATCTATATCAGTATAGCTGTTGATAATATGATCTATAACTGCACAGTTGCCTATACGTATAAGTGCTTTGTGAAACTTAGTGTATCCTACACTTCTAGTTCCAGGTCCACTGCAAGGTATTAGGAGGTTAGCCACTGCATGTTTTCCTTATATTTTTCATTGAATATTATTTTACTTCCTGCTACTAGTCGTATTTTAGGGTGTAACTGAAAACGACTCAGTGTCGCTGGTGTTACGCCGCCATCTACTGTTACATAACGCTCTGTGTGTGCTAGTGTGTCTAGATCAAAAAATGCGTCCTGCACTTTAATACCAGGGTTATATGCCATTAATAAAAAGTCGTCTACATCTAATCTATCACAGATAGCATCAATTTGTTGAATAGTATGATAAGGTTTGAATGCTAATTTAAGTCTAGCATCTCTGCTTAAAAAGTCAACACATTGTTGGTCACTATGGAAACTTTCATAGTGTGCATATATTACATTAGCACTGCTGGCAAGTATATCATCCCACGCATTACTGTTGCTCTGTATCATAGCATGTACATCAATGTGTTGTGCAAAGTGTTCACGTGCTTCATCTATAGCTTCAGGATGACACCCCAATCTTGGAACAAACTGTCCGTCCATAAAGTCCATGTGTAAGCTCATACTGTAGTGTGGCTGTAATTCTACATATGTCTTTTTTATTTTGGGCCAACTGGCACATATGTAACTTAGGCTAAGTTGCATTTTATTCTCATTTCTTGAACTAGTTCTGGTGTCCAATCATCATACCAATGGTAACGCCATTGGTCACTCAATGGAGGATCTATTAGAGACATTAGTCTTGGAGGTTGTTTAGTGGCTGATAAAAAAGTGTAATTTTTTTCTAGACAAAACTTAGGAATTACCATTTCTGGAATAAACCAACCTTCTGCTTTCTCTTTTGGATCTGCACCACTAAGACCATAGGACTTTGATAACAGCCACTGGTCTAGATGTTCTCCGAATACCTGAGCACCTTCGCCATCAAATGTCGTCGACTCGTCACAGGCATTAATATGACCATTGCATATTCTAATATCATGTAAAACTACTTTTGGACTAATGTCAAACCCTGCATGATGTGTATGATGTTGTTCTTCTCCTGCAGGAGACCAGTGTGTGTAAAATAATTCTTTAGCATAATGCCAAAAACTGTAATCATCAGGAATTGATATATCGTAACGCTGTCTTATTACTACACTATTATTTGTGCATTTTTTAAATATCTCTGGTAACTGTTTTACAGCATGACTAAAATGTAAAAACTGATTAGCCCAGGTAGTATGCCACATATTTTTATTATAGTTGTTATTAAATTGCTGAACTATCTCTGTATCATCCCAATAAATAAAGTTTAGACTATCTGCCCAACTCCAAATTTCTTTCTGATATGCTTCCCACTTGTTTTTATTAATTGGAAATTTACGTTCATTGTATAAATCAACTAACCAATCATTAACTCCTACTGAAGAATATCTATCATAATATGGGTGTGGATCAAGACCAGCAAGTCTGGGATCTTCGCCATTCATATAACGATCAGGTGTGTCATATTCACTTACAACTAATACTATATCAATAATTGGTCTGTGTTCTGGCGGACATCCTTTAGCCCAGTTCCATCCTTCTAGATCAACGTCATCACGATTTGTATCGTTCCACCATTTTGGATAAACGCTTTCCCTTAAAGGATCACTGCAATAGCGTTTCCAAGTTTTTAAAGTTGTTCCACGTGGTTGTCCAACAAGTACTAGTACAATTCTATCTGTTACTTTACGCAATGTATCAATTGGATATTCAGTAGCTGCTTCATATGGTAATCTTGCCATTTTCTTATCTTTCGTTATAATCTACTAGATGTTCGTTTGCGCCTCTGGGTAACCAATAGTCTAGCCAGCTTCCTGTTGGAATAGTTTTTGGAAATTTTCCTAAATTAAAATCATCTTCGTAACGTTCTAAGAAAGCATTCCATACTTCTGAATCTAGTAGAAACTCCCATGCGCTTTCTTCCAATCGAAGATGTCGTTCTAACCAAACATTAAACGGGTCATTATTATCTAGTTTACCTTTCTGATGATGCCTTTGTACATTCTGATCATTGATAGCTGAACTTTTATGAAGTATACCTAATAGATTTTTTACTCCCCAAGGCCATTCAACGTTGGGCCACAGATTTTCAATAGTAGGTCTATCTAAATTATATTGTATATCATCTCTCCAAATCACATCTGGCTTCCAACGATCAATACGTTGCGATTGAGATTCCATCCACCATTCGTCGCAGTTATGTAATAAATCTAATAGATATTGTTTACCTACCATATATGTGCCACGATAATGTCCTGTGATATTTGTGCGTAAGTCATTACGATCATACTTTAAATTTTTTAAAAAATATCCTACTGGATGATTTAACATTGCAACACCATAAAAATTAGTAATAGGACGACTGGTATATAATACTTCACATTGAGTTTTAATGTCATGAAGATCATCAGTAATGTAGTGTATATGTGTTGTGAATTCAAGCTGTTGATTATTGATGATACCTATACAACTGTCGCAGTGATATTGCCACAATCCTTGTTTGTGCCATTCACTCCAATCTCTGTTGTTCTTAGATTCGTCAAAATACTCATTGGGAGATATCAATATATCAGCTATAGGTAGTTCACTTCTTAATCCTTGACCGTTGTATTCATGATTATTAGATTGAACAATTTGATCTAATTTTAATCCTATTACTTCAGATATATCACGCTCTAAGTCATTTAAATTACAATACAGTTGCATAAATATATTTATCATTATCAGAGTACTTAATTATGAAACTTATTAAAAAGCTAGATCCAGAAATTAACCCAATCACTTTCAAAGACGGTAGAGGTATTATACAAACATACTATCCTGAGCAGTATAACATAGTGGAGTGGAATTATATTGTAACACTCAAAGGTGCTGTCAGAGGACATCACTACCACAAAGAGTTTGATGAATACATTATGTTTGTGGAAGGAGAAGGTGTATACACAGAAATAACTGATGGTGAAGAGTTAGTAACACCAGTCAGTGCAGGAGATTGTATCTATTTGCCAATGCTAGTACCACATACGTTTTATCCTACTGCTGACTGCAAAATGATTGCTATGCTTACTAAACGTTGGGATAAGTGTGATGAACCTATTACCCGATTCTCATAGTTTTCCCTGGAAACAGTGTATATATCCGTTCAATGAAAATTTTTATAGTGAAATGGAATACAACACATTTCATCATAAAAAACGTATCTCGTTAGTTGAAGGTGTATATACTAACTATACCGAAACAGAAATATCTTATGAACTCAATGAAGGATTCAGATGTAAAGAATCTTATGATAAAATTGATTTAATGTCTCTAGGATGCAGTCACACATTTGGATTAGGTATTCCACACGAACATACATGGGGATATCAACTCAGTGAAAGATTACAATTAAATGTAGATAATTATTGCAATTTAGGACTATGCGGTGCTAGTCAAGAACAAGTGTTAATAATAGCAAGTAGTTTGATTCTAAGACACAAACCTAAGATTGTAGCTATACTAGCACCACACAATGAACGTGCAATGATTATGAAAAGAAGCAAAAATCCTGAATATGATCCTGATATAATCTGTACCTTAAACCATAGCAGTATTCACGACGATCGTATATTAGATACATTAGGACCATTGCCACAACAAAAACTAGAACATTGGTATAATTGGATATCTGATAATGATAGCTTTATTACTGCAAGAACAAAAATGATTAAACACATACTAGAGCAAATATGTTTAAATAGCAATAGTAAGTTATTATGGGTTGAGATAGATAACCAACTGAGAGATCAAACAGTATTTGATAAGGATCATTTACACAGGAGTCGCGATTTGCTTCATGTTGATAATTATCATCAAAATATGTTTGTAGAAAAATTTATGGAAATTTATAAATGAGAATAGCAATAACAGGAGGAGCTGGCTATATAGGCTGTAGGCTCAGTGAATATTTTTTACATCAAGGGCATACTGTCGATTGCATCGACTGGCTCAAATGGGGTATTGAACCTGTGTTAAACATCATTGACCACCCCAATTTCAACCTTCATCGTATGGACATTTGTACACCAGAAGTTGAACCTATACTAGCAGGTGCTGATGCTGTAGTACACTTAGCAGGTATTATTGGCTTTCCAGCTTGTAATGCTGAACCAGACCTTGCCTATAGAATCAATGTAGAAGGTACTAAAAGAGTTGTAGATGCAAGTGTAGATAAACCTTTTGTGTATGCAAGTACCGGAAGCGTATATGGAGCACTAGATAGTGTATGTACCGAGCAGGTTCCAACCAATCCTATTAGCACATATAGTGTGTATAAGATTGTAGGAGAAGAATATTTACAAGGTTCAGATGCTGTAATACTCAGACCTGCCACTGCGTTTGGTGTTAGTAATAGACTGCGCAACGATTTATTAATCAATGACTTTGTGCGCAAGGCTTGCATGAATGAACACATGACACTGTTCGAAGGACATTTTAAACGCACGTTTATCAGTGTAAATGATCTTGTGCGCAGTTTTGCCTGGGGAGTTGAACGGTATGACGAAATGAAAGGTCAAGTTTGGAATGTAGGTGACGAAACACTCAATCATACCAAACTAGAAATATGTGAAACTATTAAACAACATATACCCACCTGGACATACGAAGTAAATGACACACTAGCACATGACCAAGATGGTAGAAACTATTTTGTTGATTATACTAAAATACGTGAACTAGGATTCTATGCAAATGAAACACTGGACCAAGGAATACAAAACTTAATTAAAGTTTATTTGTAAATTTCATGCCAGCGCAGTTCTAAGGTATGGATATTTATATTTTCCCAATCTACTATTACTTCATTGTTATTTTTTGTAATGCCATAATTTCCTGGATATACTCCGTCGATAATAAATTTTTCGAGATGTAAAGGAATATAGTCTATACCTTCAGCCCATTGTTGTTCAGTCCACCCATCATACCAAGTGGTGTTTGGTAAAATTATTTGGTCTGGATATTTTTCTTTGATAATATTATAAATTATCTTCTCTCGATCAAATGCGTCTTTAGTTTTGTATACTTTGTATACTTTAAAGTTACGAAAGTAGTTGCCGTCATCTAAATAGTCACGAAATACAAGTTTACTATGACCATTGGAAAAAGTGCGCACCAAAGGATTATGTGTTTGTAATAGAGTTAGGTGTGTTATGTAATCAGGAAAATTAACATTGATAAAATTGTTATATTTGTCTCTGAGATTATCAATAACAGTATCGATTGGTCTACCAATGGTAAACAAATAGTCTTTACCATTTTCGTCTTTAAGATTGTCAATGAATTCTGTTTCTTCTAATTTTGCAAGTTGTAAATTTGGATTATCTTTCATAATAGTCTCGTATGACTTGACAAATTTCCTTAATATCATAATCTAATAGATCTGCTTGTGCTGGTAGTTGTAGTCCTCTAGCACCAATATAATCAGTTGTAGGAGTAGCAGTTTTCCATTTGCTATGAAATGGTTGTGCGGTTAAACTATCGTAAACTGCTCTACACCCTATGTGCATACTGCGCAGATATTCAGCAAGTTCATCACGATTTTCTACTAGTATTTCTGGATATGTTGGAGTTGCTTCTAATAAATTAGTAGGAACAAAATCTACTAGATCTGACAGTTCACGCCAATATAAATCATAAATTTCTTTCTTGCGCTCCACAATCTCAGGTAGTTTGTGCATTTGTTCTATACCGAAACTGGCTTGTAAATCTGTAAACTTAAAATTCATACCCATTACGTTGTACACTTCACCTACACCCACTGTACGTCCAAAGTTTTTGATAGCGTGTATACGTTCACTTAGACCAACATCATTTGTTATGATACATCCGCCTTGTCCAGTTGTGATAATTTTAGGTGCACCAAAACTAAACACACCAACATGTCCCATTGTTCCCACATGATGGTCTCTATGCCAACTGCCCAAGGCTTGTGCAGCATCTTCAATAACAAAGTGTCCACGGTCTTGTAGCTGTTTTATCTGATGATGATAATCAGCCGGTGTTCTTCCGTTTATGCTTGCTACATAAACAACACGATTTTGTACTTTGCTAAAGTTTAGAGTATATGTGTTAGGATCAACATCAATAAAATTTGGAGTAGCACCCATTAGTATACTACCATTTGCAGTAGCGGCTTGAGTGTATGCTGGACAATCAAATACTTCGCCTGGCTTTATGTCGCTGAGCATACTACAAAGCAGTAAGCCCATAGTAGCACTTGGAACCATGTGTGCATACGTTGCACCTGTGTAGTCACAGATCATTTGCTCCAACTCTCTGGTCTTGGTGTGTTCCATTATCCAGCCGCCACTGTCAATGTATTCTTTAACACTGTTGCGTTCTTCCAGTTCGTACACTGGGTTCATATGACTGTTAGGTGTTATCATAATACCACTCGTATGTTTCTTCTAATGCTTCTTGTAATGTATATTTGGGTTCCCAACCTAATGACTGTAAACGCTTGTTACAGATAGCTCTATTTTTTATACCTTCGGGTCTGTCTGTGTTGTACCATAGTCTACCTGTAAAGCCGCTGATCTGCTTTAGTGTTTCAGCTAGTTCACGTATAGTTGTTTCAACTCCGCTAGCAATGTTAACTGTATCGTACTTAGTATTATTTAATGTTATATCCATAGCACGTACTGCATCTTTGATATACAGTATGTCTCTGCTTTGATTACCACTGCCCCATATTTCTATTTCAGTGATGTCGTTTTTTACAGCGTCCACAAACTTTTGCATCAGTGCGCCAATAACATGTGCATGTTCTCCCACACGATCACCGGGACCAAACATATTTGTGCATATAGCTGTACGCCATTGTGTTCCACGCTTGTCATTGCTGGCTCTGCACTGATACATGCCTACTAGTTTTGGTAATGCAGTTGTTAAGTATCCGTCATATGGCTTGCCTGACATTAGCTGATCTTCTACAAACGGTTGTTCGCCTAGCTCTGGATAACTACAAGTTGATCCTTGTAGTAAAACTCGTTGCACGCCTGCTTCAGCACATATTTTAAACACATTGTTTTGTATATCTAAGTTACGCATCAACAGTTCAAAACTACGATCCAAGTCTTCTTGTAGTCCTCCTACAGTTGCGGCATTTATTACAACATGCGTTGGTTTATCTCCGCTTAGTATGTGTGTATATGCACTAGGATAGTGTGTGTAGTTTGTAGTGCTGGTATTACCGCCTCTAGCATCTGGATACAGTTGTTGATAGTGTTTACCTACTAGACCTCTATTACCTGCAATATAGTATGTCATATTACTTCCTTCAATATATTTTGGCATATGCTGGTATCATAATTAATATTAATTTGATTTTTATTGATCACACTACGACTTAAATCTAAATCTTCATAATATATGTGTGTTCCTTGAAATTGATTTACCCATTTTTCGTTATTTGCAATGTCAGATACACACTGTCTAAAAAGTTTATAATCGATATCTCCGGCATCTCCTGTTAAATCTCTTCCATGCCATAATTGAGTTTGTGTTGCTTTGGTCATGCTAAGTGCTTGTGCTAAACGATCTTTTCTTTTTAATATTACAACTTCATCAGCTTGGTTTAGCATTTGGTCAACAATGTTTTGTGGTGTACCTTGATACTTAATTAGTTTAATACACCAACTATCCATGTTGCGTATGCGGCGCCAACGACTATAGTGTTCATTGATAAAAATATCAAGTGTTGGTTGCTGTTTAAAGCTAATCTTATTCATATTATCATCAAACGTATACATACGATGCTGTTGTGTAATTTTTGGTCGATTGCACCATGCTGTAATAAAATTTAGGTCATTGAGTGCATCTAAAAATACGTCACTGCATATACTAAAGTCAATTTGCTCATTGTCCAATCGTGGCAATAGCATGTCTTCTATATTCATACACTCACTAAGATTGTTTTCCTGTAAGTCACAATAAGCATGACTACCGCTACGTGGTGTTGCTAATACTATCTTCTTCATATGTAATTACCTCTACTTCTGGCATCGCAAATACCAATTGACCTCCTGCTTTTAACCAAGGCTGTAAATTTTCGATGAATAGATCCTTAAAGCCAAAGTTTGGTACAAAAAATATATCAGCATCAGCTAGTGCATCTTCTTCACTTACAATAGGAATATCACTGCCAACAGTATAACGTCCAATCTTATCTGGATGTATTTCTGCAGCGCCGGTTAATAATTTATGATTTAAATCCCATATTTGCAACATAGTATTACCTTTGGTACTTGCACCATACACGTATGCTTTTTTACCTTGTTTTACCTTATCTTGTAACAAGGCTTTTAATAGTTTACCATTGGAACGCACTTTGTTTAAAAAGTCAGATAACTGTTCAGCTGTATCTTCATAATGATTGATACTACCATTATGATAATGTCCTGCATATATTTGATAACTGCCGCCTTGTATATCATTAAACTTTATATCATTGATTTGTAGTCCATTTTGTTCATAAAGTTTAACAAGACTTTTATAGCTGTAGTATTCCAGGTGCTCGTGACATACATTACCTAAATCACTTTTGTCTAGCATTGGTTTAAGTGTCATCAACTGTGCTACAAATACACCGTCTTCGGTGAGAACATCACTTATGCCTCGAATAAAATCGTTAGGATCATCCATATCATAGAACATACCAATTGCTGTTACAACCTTACATTTGTGTTTGAGCTGTGTGCTATCCCACATATTAGGCAACAATATATCACAATGTTCAGCACACTTGCTCCATAAGTTACTAGCAGGTTCGCACCCTATTCGAGTTCTGTCCTGTTTAATACCACTGAGTAATGTACCGTCATTTGCACCAATATCTAGTACAGCATCTCCAGGACTGGTTTGACTGTTTGCATACTCAGCGATATCTAACAAATTTTGTTTTAGCTTTGGATTGAGTGCGCTTTCATACCAATAGTGATCACCATATAATATATCAGGATCTACTGTATGTCGCATCTGTACCAAATCACACTCAGTGCATTGATCTAGTATCATTGGTGCACGACCTTTATTATCTCCTGCTTGTTTTGGAAAGTCATTGATATAAATTTCTCCAAAGTCAGTGATTACATTAACTTCATTGCCACAAACACGACATGTTTTTGCTTGATTAATAATTAAGCTCATCTTTTACTTTCTCTAGTGCCTCGTCTAAATTTAAAACATATTCGAGTTTTTGTTCTAATGACCATACTTTTTTATATTTGTTTTTGTTCATTTTTAAATCTTCATATCTTACAATCTTAGAAAATACACCACATTTAGATTCTAATTTAAGTTGAGATTCTATAGTATGTTTTAAGTTAATATATAAATCTCGTTGACTAAAGTCAAGTTTAAAATCTATCTTAGGGTTTTTTTCGTCGGGAGATAGATGCCATACCTTAGTACGTTTTGCAAATTCTTTACTTAGTGTAATATCTACAGGATCTCTAATTAGCAAATGATGTTGTGTATCATAATCAAAATCTGACAGAGTCCAGTGTTGATCTTGATATACTTTTACTACATGCTTTGAGGGCGTGTGCCGTAATTTACGCATAGTAATATTATAAAATTTATCTATTTCATATTGTGTAACTGGACTGTCAGTGATTGCTGGATATATACTATTTCCGTCTTCGACATGTCTTATCCAAACCCAGTCTGGATTATAATTATTTTGTATCCACTCACCTGTAAAATTTTCTGGTACAGTATTATCCGATGGCAAATGGTGTAATAATATATCAATGCCAGGTTGTCTAAAACAAGGCAATAGCATTTGCTTATTGAATATTTCCATACTCTTAGATTGTTGCACTACTCCTGTATTTTCTAGATGATTACAATAAGCTGTGCTTCCGGTACGTGGCAAACACCACACTGTAACGTGTTCAGCCATATTCACACCATTTATAGTATTGATCTAGATCTTCAAAAATATGATGTTTATAATTATCAAGTAATTTGTTGTTTATATAAAACTTATCAAATGTATCTCTAGGGCTCCAGCCTGGTCCTTCGCTAGAAATTTTAGCATAAGGCTGCTCAACTAATGTGTATCCTTTAGATTTCATCATATGAATATATCTATGACCACCTTCTATTTGCCAACAATCCACACTATAAGTATCTGTGTCAAACATTTCGATAACACTACCTTCTGCTCCCTCTATATCTAAACTAATAAAGTTACAGTGTTTCCAATTTGCATTCTCAAACACATGATTTAATGTTGTTGAACTTTTTGTAACTTTATTTCTACTGGTAATGAGTTCTGGCGTATATCTAACTGTAGGCGATAAGCATCCTTCAATGTAACTGTCATTAGGCGTATTTGTTTCTAGAAATTCAACACCATTGCTATGTTTCCATAAACACATATTGTATAATTTACTGTCACGCAATAGCTCAATTTGATGGTGGTTAGCGTCATTGGGCTCAAATATGTGTCCTCGCCAATCCCAATATTTTTCAAGATTTATGCATGTACTGGGCCAGCCGCCACCTGCCTCAATGAATGTCCCATTACGAATATCACCTAGTGTATCCAGTACCCAATAATCTGCCAAATGTTTGTCAGTAACATTATGAAAATGTGTACCAAATTTTTCTGTAATATCGATCACTTAAATTATCCTAATGTGATACGCAAGGTAGCTTGTTCTATGCTACTGTCGAGTATATAAGGTTGCAAAAATTCTAAAACTTCTGGTTGGTCATCGTATGGCCAAGGATGTGGTTGTATAATGCACTCCCCACCTGGTTTTAGATACTTCTTAATACTAGTAATAAATGTTTGCCATTCAGATAAATTCCATGGAACAAAAAATGTATGTGTGTCTTTTCCATTGACAATTTGCCAATCCTTTGTTAATGTGGCTTGTTTTGAAGTTCTTTTTAAGCAATAAAGGTTATGTATTTTCCAGTGCATGTTAGTATGTAGTATCAGTATTAAATCATACTGTTTGGGTAAAGTGAATTCTTTGCCAGGAAATACTTCTAGTTCATACGGTTGAATATCAAAGAGTTCATGTAACGCTGTTAGCTTATCTCGTACACCAGTATTGTGTGCCGCACATTCAGTACACTCAACATTTGTATATCCCATCTCTTTTAGCACTCTTGGCATAATGCCAAACCATGTACCAACATCAAGTATGTCAGCTGATTTATCAATCTCTGGCATGTGTCTAGTCGCAGTATCCCACCAACCAATGTTTGGATCTGTACTTTCAAATAGATAGCTAACTGGGTTTATATAATATGCTGGCTCCCAGTCAATAGCACCTAATGTTTCTCTAAATTGTTTTTCCATACGTCTATTATTTTACTTTCCTTTGATGGCTCATGTCCGTACCATCTACCATGTGCTAGTATATAACAATAATCACCCTGTGTCAAGTGATCTTCATAGTATACTGTACCGCCCATCTTTTGTATATACTTAGCTACAACCAAACTGTAACTGCCTTCTGTACTATCCACACCGGACTTGTAACTTTTGCCCAGTATAATCACAGGCAACCCTGTTGCTACTGCACGTTGTGCCATCAGTTCAGCTTGTGCTAGTCTAGTTGTATGCTGGTTCCATGCAGGATCGTAGTTTAAATTTCTACTTACCCAACTCATCATTAAATTATCTCTTGGATGACACGGGCCGCCATCACCCCATCCTGGTTTCATATATGCATTACTTGTGATCAGTTTGTCTGACTCTCCCAGCCATTGCATTACTTTTGTGGCATCTGCATTGCCTACTTGTTCAGCTAGATCTCCTGCCCAGTTTGCAAAGTTTATTTTTTGTATTATCCAAGCATTGTACAGTGCTTTAGCCAACTCTGTTTCTTGCCAAGTTCCCCAATGTTGTGTACTACTGCTGAATGCTTTTACTAGTTTACTTACACCACTGTGGTAATCGCCACCAATAAACCAACAGTCAGGATCTTGTAAGCCTTGTGTAATATTACCTTGACTAATTAAAAATGGCATGTATATAATATTACAATCTGTTTGTAGCGTAGCACAAGTTCCAGGACTAACAGTACAACCAACAATAACTGTTTTGTTTGAAAAATTATCAAGTGCTGAACGTAGATTTGTGTAGTCAAAATCTTTCTCACCATCAACAGTTGGTGTGTCAACACATATCCATATTATATCACACTCACGCAAACTGTCAATAGTATCGTATTGTTTTTTTACATCATACCTCTTGACTTGTATATTGTTTTGTGTTAGGACATCGTATAGCACACTACCAATATTTCCTACACCTACTATGCCAACAGTTGGCATTACTAGATCACAGTCTTGTTGATACTTGTTGATTATTTGTGTGTTGTCCAATTGCTGTTGAATCTCTAGTCGTTGTTGTTGATCAATTGCACTGCGTACAATCTCTTTAGGCTTTTGCATATAACTGATCACTGCGTCGATATGTTGATGTCCTATGGTTTGCATATCGTCTAAGTCTATTAGGTATTCAACATCATAGTCTTGCAAGAAACTTTGTTGTGTTCTAAAATGAGGATCTTTAGACAAGTCTCCTTGCATAATATAATCAACACACTGTTCAAAACTAAACTGTTGATTTTGCATTGCTCTCCATATTTGTCCTGCTAGTCTTTTACTAGGATGTCTCACAAATGCATAGCCTGTATAGCCAGTAAGATCAAAATACTTTTCTAATGTATAACCAAACTCTTCTGCTAGGTGCATAAATTCTGTGTTACCATTACGCCATATAGGCACAAAGAATGTTTGTTGTTGAATGTTTACCCACACTGCATCATTCCAGATATTCATATCAGATACTTGTTGTATAACGTGTTGGGGTTTCATTGAAATATGTTACTCAATATGGTTGTTTGTTGTTCACGAAATTCTGAGAAGTATAAGTTATAATTATAGTCTAAAGTTTCGTATAATTCTTCATCATATGTCATTAGATCACAATCTTGTGCAGCACTTAGTGCTGTATCAATTCGTGTTTTTACATCTAAGACTGTATCGTATGATTCGTCAATCCATTTACTAAACGTACGAAATCCAAGACTACGTAATTCTTCTAGTGATCCTGCATCTCCAAGTATAATGAATGGATTCTTCATTACTATACTACGACCTATCTTTTCAGTTAAGAACGGTTTATTATTACTGCAATTAAATTCACTTACTATTTCTAACGAACAAGACTGACTTAGCTTTTGAAGTTGCAATAGTTCAGGCTCACACTGTGCATCAGTACTAACATCATAATCTGGGTCTAGATCGTTACGAGTATGATTTAAAAAGTCTATATCAATTTGTTCAGCTGGCAAGTATTGTCTTAGTACATGGAAAAAATGCCCACTGTCTAAATTACCTTCATCAAAATTATGAAATGTATAAAGTGCATCTTTCATCATACCTAAACGAAATGCTTCATGTAATGCATATATACGGTGAGATCTACTGCGTCGATTAAGCCAAAAGTATTTGTTTGTTAGGGTAGTTTTTCTAGAATACGGTCCAAATACACCTTCAAATCCAAAATAACGATTGAATGATTCAGTATAATAAATCGCAGGCCAATCATCATGTTGCTTTAAATTTTTTATACTGCTAGGTGTACTAAACACACTTCTATGTTTAATGTCTAGATCTGTAACAACTTTGTATAGTATATTGTATATGTCTATTGTTATAAAATTACCGTTAAATTTTAAATGATGTTCTTGCTCATTACATGTGTTCCATGCATCGCAAAATAGAAAAACTAGTTTGGTATTTCCATTTCTAATGTCGGGCAACACATGTTCAAACTCAGTAGCAAAATTTTCAAAATATTCAACCTGATTAAATGGTATCATAATATCACCCTCTTGTTTACTGGGCAAATGATAGGGTGTTCCTACTATTAGTATTTCTTCTTGGGCACTGGATTTTATTAGATCTAATATGTGTGGAAGATCTAAAGCATGTGTTATAGTTGAATCAGGATGAAGTTTAGCCATTATGCTTTCCAGTACTCTTTATATTCGGGAATAACATCTAGTATACTTTGATTTCTAACACGATCAAGTCTGTTTGTTTGTTCAATAAATTGTTTCCATTTGTCTGGATCACGATCATGCTGCATGACATGATCTAATAGTGCTTGATTGTTGGCTTTTTCCCAGTCTGGTGCTGAACTTTCATTTAACACTTTACATGCTGCATTGTATCCTTGTTGCTTTATTGCATCCGGTAAGTGTATCGCATCCATATAAGCAGGTTGATTTACTTGTATCAGATATGGTAATTTGATACCAATACCAAGTGTATGTGTGTATTCGAATAGATTAGCTAAATCTAACCAGGTTAGACTACTCATTGTACTGTGTACTTGTAGTACCCACTGGTCAGGCGACATATGCTTTGACCATTCAATTACTTTTTGTAAATTGCGTTCCCATTTACTCCATTTACCTGGCCATCTAACATACTCATTTACTGCGTTAACACCGTCACAACTCATGTTTATATTGATTTGTTTGAAATGTTTCCACAAGTCAAATACTTTGTCTTGTACTGCTAGCATATTTGTATTAAATTGTAAACTAACATCCGATGCTCGTCCGCTGTCAATTATACGTTGTAATAACTCGTAATACTTAGGAACAAACAATGGCTCTCCGCCTAGCATGTTCAGGTGCTTTAGTGTAGGTATAATATCCTCAAATACCTTATCAAAATTTGGATGATCATACCATTCAAAGTTAATTTTAGATATGTCGGCTTTCCAAACATTTATTTCTGGATTCTTATTAATATCATCTGCCCACATACTACTACTCCAGGGATTGCACATTCTACATTGAATATTGCATTTATTTCCTAGTGTAAGCTCTAAGTATTCTATATTAATATTTGTGTGTAATTTACTTGTTTGATCAGTGTTGAACCATTGATTCCAACTCTGTCTATAACTAAAGCCGCCGTTATCTTCTACTATCCAACAACGATTACAAAAGTCATGTTTTTTGCCGCTTTCGATATCTTTTCGCAATTCTCGATGAGGAACAGCATCAAGTAACCCATCACTACAATCAATTATATTTTTAAATTCCCATCCTCCAGATTTACCTGGATAGTTTTCAGCATGAAAATTATAGTTACAACACGGACGTATTTGTCCAGTTGGATCAATACTTAAATGATTATAAGGTAGAACACAATATGATTTAGTATCCATTTTTATCCTTTATAGGCTTTGATACTAGTGATCTTGCCATCTTTCATTGTAAATACATCTACTACATCGATACTAGTGTCTTGATCTATTTGTATCAATAATTGACACATACATTTATCATTATTTTCAGCAATGCTGATTACATGTGCTTTTATATTTGGAACTTTCTCCCAAATACCTTTGTTCAACAACATTACTTCTAGTATTTTATTTCCTGATACGTCCCAGTCTTTTAGTGTTACATCATCATGTAGAAGTTGTCGTAGCCAGTCTGCATCCTGTGCATTCCATGCAGCAAAGTAATTAAGTGCTAATTGCTTCATAATTTTTATCCTTGTATTTTGTGATATAAATGTCTGTACCGCAGTGACAATGACTCTTAGGACAAATTATACTGTCCGGAAGATCTAACTTTAAGTTAGAATCATACAAGTTACCCACACGCGGCATTACACCACAACTGCCCATATCAATGTGTCCTTCACAATTAATAAAAATACTCTCCATTGGTATCAAACATTTCCATCCTTTGAAGAAGTTTCGGTTTTCTGCTACCAATCTATTACAATTAATAGGCTGTGTAGATCCATCATCATATACTTCTATACTGCCCATGCCTTCTGCTTTTGCAGGCACGTTGTATTTAATATCTTGTTCCAAGTTGGTTTTTTCTAAAAACTCTTTGTGTTCTGGATTTTTATAATTATAAGGTCTTGTTGTATGACTGAGCTCTTCAAAGATAGGCACATACTCTACACGCCAGTTGTGTTCACTCATCTCTGTTTTTAATCTATTACTAAAGTCGATAACTTCGTCCCAAGTTGGTTCATGCATCATCATACGACCACACAAGTAGTTTACACGATCACTCAGAAATTTATATACCTGCATGTAGTGATCACTGTCTACAAACTCAGGATGATAACTAGCAACTACATCATCAAAGTAGTGTACATTTTTTTCCCACCACGACATTTTACTACTGAGGTTTGTGTTTACTGCAAACTTAACTTCATTCATTCCACTTGCTAGTATATGATCCATAACAGGAATTAAAGGCTTCCAGTAACAAGGTTCCCCACCGCTAAAAAACACTTTGAGTCTAGTATAACCTCTGCTTAGTTCATAATCGATAATCTTTGTTAAACCTTGCTTAACAGCTTCTATGTCTAAATTTAAATTGCTTCCATTCCAGTTTGATTCATTGCAGTACGTACAACGAAAGTTACATAAGTTACTAACCTGCCAGGTGATGTTTACAAACGGTTCGCCGCCTTGTTCAATTCTTATAAGATCAGTCATTCCATTTTCCTTTACCTTGCCAGTCATACTTAAAACTATAATCGTGATAACGTGCCGTTGCAAAGTCTTGTTTAACTTTGCTAAACCAGTCTGAGTCAAATGCACTCCAAGGGTCTTTACCTTTAAAGTTGGGATCACCTTTCCACGCTAGTTTCCTAGCACGAATAGCGGCATTGCTGTTATCACCAAAAAAGTTCATCACTGTGAATACTGGACCAACTGTATGCGGATCCAGTATCATGTTTCCGTTCTCGTCAGGGTATTCGTGATCTTGGTATTCATAATCTGTATGTGTTTGTTTATAGTCCCACCAAAAATCTGCACTCCATTCGCCATCGTCGCTAATTTCAAAATCATAGTTGGCATATAACGGAGCAGCATTTCTAGCACCCCATTCTTCCAATTCCCATTCATAGTTAAATTTTAAATTTAGTTTATAACCTCCTCTGGTTCTCCACATTATGTGTAGTAATGGCCATACTTCGTTTACTAAACTATCTGCAAAATTACTAATTTCTGGTTTAATTATATCATAGTTAAAATCTTTACGTGGATAATCTATTTCTTTTTGTTTATTTTCATCGTTCCATTGTATACTATAATGACGATGACGTAAATTGTGTCGTGTAGGTTTACCTATTTCACCTTCGGTAATTAAAAAATCAGTGTATATACTAAAACATTTCATACGTATTAGTTTATGTGCAATACTCATTTTGTCGTCTTTGGTAATCCAGTGATCATAATAATACCATTGCTTTAAGTTAAACTTATCAAAGTTTTGTCCAACAATAGTATCAACGCCAACACTGAATCCTGTACCTTGACCAATATTAAGTAATCCTTGATTGCGTTGTCGCCATATAAATGACATACTATCTTCAAGCATTCGATATGTTTCGTTTGGATAGCCAACAATCCAGTTAGTCATCGCACTAATGCCTACTTTTTTACCATCCCTAAAGTTAGCTTCCATTTCTGGTATAGTAACTTTTTTATCCATGGCGTCTAATACTTCTTGTGCGCCGCTTTCTGTGCCATAGTTAAGAGCTTCACATCCACTATCACGAAGTACTTGCATGTACTCTAAGTTCATACGACCATCACACCTAGCATAACCACTCCAGTGTATTTTTATACCACTAGCAATTACACCTTCAGCAAATGCACGTAGCTCATTTAGATTGCCATTTACTAAACTGTCAACAAAGTAAAAAACGTTTGTTCCATATGTATTGTACATATGAATTACTTCATCTAGTGTACTAACACTTGTACGCTGTCTGTATTTGTAATAGTGTGTCTCTTCACAAAATGTGCATTTAGCAATACATCCTCTACTAATAGCAAGTAATGCTCCATTTGGAAAAGCATACTTGTCCATGGGCATATTGCTGTAATCAGGATAAGGAAGAGAATCTAAACTAACACGTTCATTTTCTGCTTGACGTAGTATTATAGTGTTGCCGTTGTTAGCTTTTTCGCCTTCAACTTCCAGTTTCTTTTCGTGTTGCATTAAGATGTTTAATAGTGGACGTTCGCCCTCACCGTTAACAACATAATCATAAATGTCTTTTGGCTTAAAATAGCTATAGTGTGTACTAGGACCGCCTACAATAATTTTGATGTCAGGCAAACGTTCTTTTATAGCCTTAATGATATAATTAGTAGGCTCTTCGTTGCAATAGTAAAGACTTACACCCAAAAAGTCTGGTGCAAATTCTACCATTTGATCAACTGCACGATCAAGTATTGGCTTTACATAGTGGTGTAACTCGTTCCAGTATTGTTCACCTATCCAGTGCCAGTCACGTGGACCATCCCAAGGATCATAATGAATATCCCAAGCATTTTCTCCACCATGCACTGACCAAAATGCATTATATGCTTCAACATTTAAGTCAAAACACTTTGTTTCAAACCCTGCTGTATTGGTTACACCAGCAAGTTTAGCAATACCATAATGCGGAAAACCTGGATCCCATTCTGGACACATAAGCAAACATAACTTAGTCTGTCGGCTAATGTTATACTCAATCTCTACAGGCTTAAGACCCTTTTGTGGACCTTTGCTCCATTTTTCCATAATTTTTTGTGTAGCAGTACTACGATCTTCTAAATATGTTCCCTCTTCTCTAGTCGGCGGATCTCTTCGTTCATTACCTTGTAAACGATACCAAGGAATACCTAGTTTATCATCCATCGTTTAAAACCTCTTGAGCAATATTTAAAAAAGTACTATACCATTTTGTTTTTCTATGTCTGTCCATTGTATCATTGAACTCTCTGAATTGTTGACGTTTTTCAACACAGTATTCTTCAGAGAAACTATTATCTTCTAATCGTTTGATAGCTTGCTGTATTCCATGTTGATACCAAATATTAGGTACACTATGACTAGGCTCGTATGACTTTAGTGCGTCGATACATTTTTCACGTATCTCAGGTTGTATAATTCTAACATCTAAATAACTAGGGTTATCTAACATAATTGGACTCCATATATAAAGTCTATTTTTTTCTTTGTCATCATACCAACTACGATGATTATGCGCCCAATCTACTATTTTGGGTATTGCATCATAATTGTAAGTTTGGAATACAGTATAATGTTTAATCTTCCAAGTCTGAGGAAACTTATCATACATACGAATTATATTTTTTTCTATATTTTCCCATTTGGTTGGATAACGAATATATTCGTTTTTGTCATGCACATGATCAATACTGATCTGTATCTCGCCATGTTTAAAGCGTGACATAGTATTATAAAATATTTCATTCCACTGTGTTAAGTTTGTAGTAAGTGCAATATAACAATCAGTATTGCCAGTGTCAAGTATCATTTGCATGATTTCGATATTGCGTTTAATTAGTGTTGGCTCACCGCCGGTTAGATATAGTCGTTTAAGTTTAGGTGCTAGTTTTTTAATACTATCTATAAACTCGTTGTTTTCCCACCACACCCAATTAGCTTTGCCATCTAAATCTAATTCGTAATCCCATTCTTTTCGTAGCCAATAAGGCATAATGTCATCTGTTTGTTGTATCTTTCTACGTTCATTTGCAACTCTATCACTACTTAATGACCAACAACTATTACATCGAAGATTACAAAAATTTCCTAATCTAAGTTCTAAACTTTGTGGCAAGGGAGGATGAGATGTCTGATAATCCTTAGGCTTAGCCCAGTCTTTAAGTTCTATAAATGCACTTTGTCTCGAGCTTTGTATACCACTATCTTCTAGTTTCCAACATACTTCACATGCCTTAGGACGTTCTCCATTAAGCATCTGTTTTCGAACATTGATCATATAGTCACTGTTCCAAATATCTTCAACATTGTGAGTGCCAAAGTTTAATTCTTCTCCATCTTTGCCTGTGGCATGAATGTTTTCATTGATACTACAACACAGCTTCACACTACCTTCAGTGTTACTGTTTAAGTTTGTAAAAGGATATAAACAATAGGTACTACTGCTCACGATATTCTCCTATGCATGATAGTTCTGGTAATACTTCTTGCCAGCTTTCATTTCTAATACGATCCCAACGTTCAAATTCTTTAATTGTATCTGATAACTCGCTAGTGCGATCTGTTGTATTCATAAAGTGTAATAACCCCTTTGCACTATCAACAAACTGACTAGCGGGCCAGTGGTCTGGAGAAAAGTCTTTATTTGATTCTAACCATTGCAGATGTTGTTCCCAACGTTCAGTTACAAGTTTTTTGTAGCTGTTAGGTAATGCTTGTACACATAACCATTTTGGATCTAACAAGTTATTTAACCTAACTTCTCCAGGTGGTATAAAACCTTTACTTACCCAGTCTTCATGAAAGTCTGGGAGATGCAAAATATTCATTAGACTAACTGTTGGACATATATCAAAACTACACATAGGTAAATCTGCGTTTAATAATGCTTGACGATTGTCTTCAATATCTTTCCAAATAGTACCTTTGCGGATATATTCTGCATGTGTTCCCATAGCATCTAAACTTGCACTTATTTTAACATTTTTAAATTTACGCCATAGATCAAAAACATGTTGATTCTTATATGTAAGCTGACTAAAGTTTGTGGTATACAACACACTAACATTTTCAGCATGTCCTGTCTCAACCCAATGATTCATAATTTCCCAATGCAAATCTGTGATCAACGGCTCGCCGCCAGCCCAATATACTTCTTCAACGGTATCTAAATAAGGCCATAGCTCTTCTTTGAATCCAGGCTTATTTTTAAGTTGTATAAACTTTTGCTCTGCAAGATCTTTAGGAACACTACCAAATTCTTTAACAAAATCATCATACCATTGTGTACTAAATGTAGGACTACAACTTCGACAACTCATATTACATAGATTACTAAAACGAAAATCCATATAAGTAAAATTTACATCATCATATGTTCCATCTGATTGTGTATGATTAGTACGCCAGAAGTGGTGTGCAAAACGATTGTTCATATTCTTACGAAGTGTATATGTGTTACTATCTGATTCTAGTTCGTAACAACGTTTACATGCACTAGTTGGTTTATCAGCTAACATGTTAAGACGTAACTCTTTGGCTAAGTCGCTATTCCATAATTCTTTAAGAGTATGTGTATTAGTGTTACCGTAATCATTACCTTCATTGTGTTCTGCTAAACAACAAGGAAATGCTCTTCCATTGGGCCATACATGCATATGTATCCAGGGTGCCATACAAAATACTTTACTATCGTGTATCGGATTATCTATTACTTGTTTAGGCGATTCTATATCTTGGGTCATCTGGCATTATCTCATATTGTTTTAGTTGTTCCAATTCTGGATATGCTATATAAGCATCATTGTTTCTAATTGTATCAAATTCTTTTGTGTTCCATAGAAACTCATTGAAACGTGTATCAAATGTATTATCAGCATACATAAATTTAATAATACCTTGAAGATTATTAGTATCGTGTTGCCAGTCTGGATTCTGTTTTTTACGTAAGTCTTCAATATATTGAATATGTATTTTCCATTTTTCAGCTACTTGTCTTTTATAATCTTCTGGTAAAATTTGTATACTTAAACGTTCTGGGTGTGTTAGAATAGTTAAGTTTAAACTGTTAACATCAACGAGACCTTCTTCAATCCATTCACGATGAAAGTCTGGCCAATGCCAAACATTATAAGCACTAATAGTACTGCTGATAAAAAACGGAGTGTCGGGACATTCATCTATCATTTCACGTCTATTTTTTACAATATCAGTCCATATAGTATCTTTGCGTAAATACTCTGCACGTTCCCAATTATCATCTAAACTAGCACCAACATTTACATTTTTAAACTTATTCCAATAGTCAAATACTCGTTTTTTACCTAAGGATGTTTTGGTAAAGTTAGTTGTGTAACTGATACTTACATCAGTGTTTCCGCTTTCTAACCAAGTATCTAGCATTTTATAATGCTCTGCTGTAATTAAAGGTTCTCCTCCAGCAAAGTATGCGTGGCGTACTTCTTTTATTGCAGGCAGTGCATCGTCCCAGAATGTTTTAGGTAACTCTAATAGTGCAGGCTCTTCGTAATTCCATGCTTTTTTAGCATCGTTAATCCAACTACTACTAAACTGTGGACCACAACTTAAACAACGTAAGTTACATAGGTTATTAAATCTTACGTCCCAGTAGTAAAAGCGTGGATCATCATGCGATCCATCTTCATGTGTATCTTTAACACGATCAAACATATCACCGAAGTCTTTGTTTAAACTTTTACGTAGTGTATGTATATCAGCATCTTTTTCCTGTTGATAGCAACGTCTACAACTCTTGCTAGGCTTGTCTGCAATCATGTTACGTCGAAGTTCTCGCATTTGCTCGGTGTTCCATAGTTCGCTAATACTACTGTTGTTTAGGTTACCCATGTATTCTTGACTTAGGTTATTTCCTTCTGGTAATATTACACAACAAGGGAACGCTTGTCCGCTTGGCCAAAAGTGCATAGTTACCCAAGGTGCCATACAGAAAAATTTACTATCGTTTAACAATTGTGTTTTATTCATCTGGGAATCCAAATGTGCCTATTAGGTCATCATTGCTATACATTGTAGTAGGCATATTCCTAATCTTTCTGTAATTAATTAAACTTTTTGCAAGTCCCGGATGATGCCATACAAAATCATCGTCCCAATGAAAATCAACAGCTTCGTCTGTTAGTAAGTATTCTTTACAGCCTCTATTGTATTCCATGTTTGAAATATCATACAACGTAGCACACAAATCATAGTATTCAGACATTTCAGGAAAGATATTTTTAAAGTTAGTATTACGTCTTTCATCTGTAGATTTAATAAACAAGAACCAATTACGTCTTGCATCATCAATTTCTCTTGGCTCAAGGTATGCATCTGTCTGCACACGATTACGTTTTTCACAAATAGTTTTCCACATTGCTTGCACTCTAGCCCATGCACGTACTTCTTCCTCGCTAAAATACATATGATATTGTTGGTTGTGTTCCTCTTTTGGATATTTATGCCAATTTGATTTCCACTTCCAACGATCCATAAAGTCCGTTGTTAAGTCAAAGTATTCATTGAATGAATCAGGTAATCCAACTAGCGTCCAGTGATTAGGTTCAGTACAATGAGGAATATCAAACATGATCTTTGGATACTCCATACCATATTTCTGAAACTTACGGCGCCATTCCAATATTTTTTCAAGGAAGGCAACATAACTTGTTACACACATAATATTAAATGTGTTCATGATTTGAATACCATTAAAATCGTTTACATGATGATGACCCATTTTGGCCATTATTGCTTTAATGTTTGTTTCAAATAGATCTAAGTCTAATCCATTACGAGTGTATGTTGCTCTGTCGCCCCAACTTTCAATACTACTAAAGATCTGGAAACGTTTGATTTTTTCATCGTGTAATAGCTCGTTAACTTGATCACACATTCTTTCTACTAGTTTGGTTTTAATATTTAAATTAGTATTAATTTGCAGAACCATTTCACTACACTCGCCTGTTTGTTGTAGCTTCTTTAAAAACTTCCAAACGTTTTGTTGTAGTAATGGCTCGCCGCCTGTAATGCGAATTACCTTAAGTGTTTTACGTAAGTAGGGCCACCATTTCCAAAATGCATCAACATACGGGTTATCATCCTCTGCATAGATCTTATCTTCTTGTACTTGTAAATGAGGTGCTTCTCTAAATGGACCTAATGTATCCATCTCTTTTTTCCATGCACTACTTGCTTTAGGATGACAATAGGCACATTTCATATTACACTCGTTACCAAAACTAATTTCCAAATATGTTGGTCTATAGTTGTGGTCCCAGCCGTTTTTCAAAATTTGTTCATGTGCATTTTCAGTAAGAAGAAGTTCATTTTTACTTTTAATAATACGATCACTAATTTGACTATCGTCTATGTCTTCCACACGCCAGCAGTAGTTACACTCGCTAGGACGTTCTCCATTAAGCATCTGTTTTCGACGTTCAATTTTATGTTTTGTATTATGTAATGCACTTGGATTATCTTTAATTTCCTCTAAAGGAATTTTATGAGGCAATGGATGATAGCAACTGTGTGTGTGACCACTTTGCAAATAAAGAGTACTTGTAAGAAATTTTGCTGTACACATAGTGTCACAACCGTACACTTTTTTCATGTTTTCTCGTTCATCTAAATAATCTATATTTTTATACATTGTATCTTTCTTTCCATTCAGCAAATGTTTGGGCAAATTCTGGAAACGTTGCGCTAAAGTCTGTGTTTCTTCTATAATCGTGTGCGCCAAAGAATCTTATAAAGTTTTCTTGTGCTTCTTGTTTCTTTTCACTACTATCAAATCCTTGTTTCATAAACTCAATACTGCGATCAAAACGTTCAATTTGGTGTGGCTTAAATCCTACCCATCTACTTTTTCTATGTTGATCTTCATTTGCTTTCATAAATTCTAGTGCTTCATCTGCATAGTGCCAATGACTTTCTGGTGTAAGTTGTAAACTCTGCCACTCAGGATAACGTAGCATAGGTGTATCCAAAAACACTTTATGATGTCCATACACTACAATATTACCATCTTTATCACGTCTACTTTTAGTTACATTGTGTATACGCTGTAGTTCTAGAATACCTTCAAGTAGCTTCTTGATACTTGGCAAACTAAGCATATTGAATGTAACAATAAACGTAACAAGACCTTCGTCTACTCTACTCAAGTAATTATGCACATTGTTCCACATACGATCGAAATCTAATCCATGGCGCATATATTCAGCTTGATCGCCCCATCCATCAACACTAACAAATATTCTAAAACGTTTGAGTTTTTTATACTCACTGATAAAACTTACTTTATCTACAAAGTTGTTCCATAGCTTGTCAGGAACACTGGCATTGGTAGTAACAGCCATTTCTAAATCATCTCTGCCGTTGTCTATTACATAGTCAAGAACTTTAAATGTGTTCTTATCCATCAATGGTTCACCACCTGTCATACGGAAGTTCTTTAATTTAGGATATAATTCAGGCCACCATTGCCAAAATGCTTCCACATATGGGTTGTGTTCTCTGTTTGGTATAGGGTACTGTCCTATTTGTTTGAAATAGTCAATACTATTGTGAGGTACTTTAGTAGGATAAGGACCATTCTGTTCAATATCTTCTGCCCACTTACTACTCAGATGTGGACTACAATAACTACATGCTAAGTTACAAGCATGATTAAAATTAATCTCCATAAAGCGAGGCTCGATGTCCCCATTGGCGCCTTTTTCTATTACATCATCCCATCCAGCTTGAGCCCAAGGCTCACTACTGCGATAGTGTCTATCACTGTTGAATGATCTGTCCATCTTTTCAATATTCCAACAGTAACTACAACCGTCCGGTTGTTCGCCATCTAGCATCATTTGACGTTGCTCTTTTTTCTGTGGAGTATTATGCAATCCCTTAGGATTGTTTACAATATTATCTACTTCGATTTTGTGTATAGGCGGAAGGAAACAACTGTTGGTAGTTCCGTTGGTTAAATGAACACTAGTCCACAACCATTTAGCCATACACATGGTAGGGCTAATTTCGTCTAATTTTGGCTTTACTAACTCTGCCGCTGTTTCTGGATCTGGGTCTAATTCATAGTTATTATTATCTGTCATCTACGTTCAATGTCCTCTTCAATACATTTTTTACCGTATTGAACTTCTAATATGTGACAAGGTTCGTCATAAGGATTGTACGCTCGATGCCAGTCATATACATTAATAACATGTGTTTTGTTTTGTGTCAATAGAACAGTTTGATCTCTACCTGCATTTGTTTGTATAATATCATCCTTCTCTATTTCTATTTTGCAACTTCCACTTAGTATATACCAATGTTCACGCCTATGCATATGACGTTGATCACTTAAACTACATCCTGGACTGATCACAAGCTCTTTTACTTTGACTGTGCCTTTGTCATCTAATACACGCCAGTAACCCCATTCACGTTGAGTCTTTTGTGTCTTCCACTCGTCTAATATCCAACTACTACTGTTGGCTTTGTGTTCGCCTCCGACTCCAAACGCAAATTCAATTTGAGGATGATTACCGTATGTAATATATTCAGGTGTTGTAGTATTTGTTCTATCTCCGCCATTGGCAAAAATAATTTTACCTGTATTAATTGACATAGTTTGAAATATTGCATGACATGCTGAGTCATCTTCGTCGTTGAATCCAATAACTTGATCAACACATGCAAGTTCTTCAATAATACTACAACGTTCATGAAAGGGCATAAATGGTCTGCCTTTTTTACGAGTTAACCATTCGTTGCTATTCAAACCTACAACTAGTTTGTCGCCTAGTTGTTTAGCAGCTTTAAAATATTCAATATGACCTGAATGTAACGGATCAAACCCTCCTGTTACAAGTACAACTTTTTTATTCAAGACTGTCTTCCACTTGATCTTCTCTGACCATAGCGCCAAGTCTAGCAGGATTTTTATAAACAGTTTTGAAGAATCTACTTCCTTCTATGCC
>Ga0228614_1000329_pt1 | contig 28044 bp, 26 predicted proteins | sample 15DmetaG_FD_190531 | JGI IMG/M metagenome (GOLD analysis project Ga0228614, IMG submission 190531) | Seawater microbial communities from Monterey Bay, California, United States - 15D | ecosystem: Environmental > Aquatic > Marine > Coastal | place: USA: California | collected 2016-10-13
TAAAATTAATAATACTTGTAGTAAATTTAATACTATTTTTAAAGAAAAATTAACAAATTTGCTTAATAACACAGTTCAGATTATTAGATAGTAACCATACTAAGTTTATTAAACATTTTTAGTATAAGTAACTCTATTTGTATCATTAATTATAAAACCGTTTCTTCTAATATACAATTTGATTTTAAAAGTTGGAACTGTTTCGATTACTTTTAAAACCTCTTCCTGCTTATCAGGATTATTTTTGAGAAAGTCTTCAAAAAGAACAATTTCATCTCTTTTTAGTCATACTCACTCTAACTTCTCTTCTATTTCATTGGGAATGATTTTTTCTGTTCACTCAGAAAGATGATTCGCCTCTTTAAGCGATCCATTATCTTCAGGTAGGCTTGAAAAAGTCTCTTGCATAAAAAAATGTTAATATACTATATATAGCATATTAACATAATTCATAAAATAATTCAAACCTTACTCTTTTAATAAAAAATATAGGTACTAAAACTATTTAGACAATCATTTTTTAATCTTTTTAAATCCAGCACTCCTTTTATCATATAGGTCTATGTTTAATCCAGACTGAAAGTCTGAAGATAGTTTTTCAAAGCCATAACTTAATTGTAGTTTATTATTCAAGTTAGCTAATTCTTTAGATGATTCTGGGGCAGTTTTTGAGAATGCAATTATAATATCATCAGATGGGTTTTGACTAAAAACCATTTTCTTTATAAAGTTAACTGTATCTAGACCTTCTAATTCGGCTAATTCATCTAATTTCATCTCTTCATCCATAATATTTACATGTCCTCCATTCATGTTTATTTCATCGATAAAGCTTTGAGTCATTCTATTTATAAACCCTTGTTTCGCTTGTTCAATACTTTCACCAGCTACTTCTGTTCCAACCTGTTGAGAAAATGCATTTTTAACACTTACCTCAAAAAGCATAAAAATAGTTAAAACAATCATAACTTTATCTTTGAAAGTACTTCTTGGCTTTGATAATGGAGCAACCTTATTCGATCCAGTAAATGATGGAAAATGAAGACCTTTTTTCATTGTAAATAGATATATTATGTATTAATGCTTATACCAAAATATTTTCAATATTGTATTTAAAAATACCAAAAAGTCAAGTTTTGTTCCTATAGGCATTTATTATGTCTTGTCAACTCCTTTATATTGTTTCCCCTCTTTTTTTATGATAAAATAATAAGGATTAAACATAAATCCAAACGAAATGAAAAAAATACTTCTCTTTATTCTGTGACTTACCCTCAAACCAACCCTTACTTGGTCGGCTTTAATAAACACAAATAAAGGACTCCCATCTGCACCCGTAAAAGAAACTAAAACTTGATGAGCTCTCGACTCTAGTTTAGATCTTCTCTATACATTCTTTTACAATGCCATTCTTATTGTAGTTGGTATTATATTTCTCTATATTCTTCTCAAAACCATTCGTTTCATGTTCGAACTCTATTATGCAAAAAACCTCAGATATCTTAAAATAACACTACCGAGAGCTGATTCAAAGCTTGATAAAGAAAAAGAAACAAAAAAAGATTTCAAGGAAAAAATTGGAATTATGAGTATGTTCTATAAAGCCATTCATAAACTATCCGAAGCATGATTGAAAGATACCTTTCTCAATGCTATTTTTAGACATTCAAAAATCAGTTTAGAACTGGTATACGAAAACTGAGAAGTGAATTTCTTCATCGCTACTTATGCATCATATGTACATCTTGTAACTCAGCATCTCACTTCTATATATAGTGACGCTGAAATACTGGTTATTGAACCAAAAGATTACATAAATATAAAGCCAAAAGGGTACTCTATGAGATGAGCCTCTCTTGGAAAAGAAAATGATGATGTTTATCCAATAAAAACTTTTAAATACCTAGAAGATGACCCTATAAACAACTTTACGAATGTATTTTGAGGACTCGACAGAGAGGATAAAGCTGTGTTCCAGATAGTAATCAAGCCAGAATTTAAATTCAATGATAAAGCTAAAGCTGCTGCTGGGCTCGTTGCAAAATGAAAATATAAAAAACAAAAGAAAAAAATGTTCTCTATGATCAGCTGGTTATGGAATCCTCTCGTTGCAATGATTGAATGACCAGAAGATATGGTCTGAGGAAATAGTGCCCCAGGAGCCAGCGAATGAGATGCGTATAAAATATTTAATCAAGCTGAAACAGAGGCTCAAAAAGTAATGTGAGAAGCTGCTGGGCAGCCTTTCTTTTCTAGCTCCATAAGAATTCTTGTGAGTAGTAAAACTGACCATACTGCAGAACACTGAGTGCATAACATTGTAGGTGCAGCCTCTATATTTACTGATGAATATAATAATGCCCTGGATAATCCTCAAGTAAGAGAAGATGCACTTCCTTTTATATTTACTCCTCTAAGATATTTTGGTTTTAAATACAAACTCGTAGGATTCTTTCAAAATACTTCTTATTTTTCTGTTGATGAAATAGCAACTCTCTATCATCTCCCTGACATCAACTATAATAAATCACCAATTATAAATTGGTTAGAGTATAAAAAACTTCCCGTACCACATAATGTAAAGATGCCAACAGAGCCTACTATTCTTGAAGAAAAAGATGAGAATGGAAACCCTATTCAGGTTCATAGAAAACTTGGATGATTTCCAGTATATAAAGATGGTGTGCTTATGTGATGGAATGAATATAGAAATAAAAAAACTCCTGTTTACTTCAATAGAAAAGATAGAAGTAGGCATCATTATGTTATATGAAAATCTGGTTGAGGTAAATCAGTATTTATAGGATACCTAGCCAGACAAGATCTCCGGAATGGAGATGGTATCTGTGTCGTTGATCCACATGGAGATTTAGTTGAAGATGTTTTAAGTTTTGCTCCAAAAGAGAGGGCAAAGGATATTATTGTATTCGATCCTGCTGATACAGATAGACCAATGGGACTCAATATGCTTGAGGTAATTTCAACCGATCCTGATGTAAGAAAAAGAGAAATGGATAGAGCTGCTATGGATGCGACTGATATATTTATAAAAATATTCTGAGATGAAATATTCTGACCGAGAATACAGCATTACTTTAGAAATGGATGTCTCACACTTATGGAAGATGAAGAAGATGGAGGAACCATTATTGATGTGCCAAGACTCTTTGTAGATGATGCATTTATGAAGTATAAAACGAGTAAAATCAAGAACCCTGTAGTAAAATCATTCTGGGATCATGAATATGCCAATACCTGAGATAGAGAGAAGCAAGAAATGATACCGTATTTCTCTTCTAAGTTCGGTCCTTTTGTAACCAATACTACTATAAGAAATATAATCTGACAACCAAAATCAGCATTTAATATCAGAGAAATAATGGATAACAGAAAAGTCCTTCTCGTTAACCTATCAAAAGGTAAGATATGAGCTCTCAATGCACAATTGCTTTGATTGATATTTGTATCGAAAGTAAATATGGCAGCGATGAGTAGAGCAGATATACCAGAGAGTGAGAGAAAAGATTTCTATATGTACGTGGATGAGTTCCAGAACTTTGCCACAGAAGCTTTTTGAGAAATACTCTCGGAAGCCAGAAAATATCATCTTGCATTGATAATGGCTCACCAATTTATTGCTCAAATATGATGAAATAGTGGTCAAAAATGAGATAAACCAAGTATTAAAGATGCTGTATTTGGTAATGCCTGAACGATAATGAGTTTTAAAGTTGGTGCTGATGATGCTGAATATATGGAAAAAGAATATGCTCCTCTGCTTTCTCAACAGGACATAATTTGAATTGCAAATTATACAACTTACTGTAAACTCAATATAGATAATTCGACCACGAGACCATTTGATCTCAAGACCATTTGGGACAATAATTATAAAAGTGAACAGATATCGCAAATAATAAAAGAATACTCAAGAAAGAAATATGGAAGAAAGAAAAAGTATGTTGATATGGAAATTGAGGCAAGGCTTGGAATCATGCCCGATTAATAAACAACCAATAATTAATAAATATTACTTTATGAAAACTCTACTAAAAATACTCTTATTTCTCTTCATACCAATGAGTTTTTTCATGGTGAGCAATAGTACCTATGCTCTTGATGAAAATCTCAATACTGGAAATAAAAAAGCTGAAAATAGTGCCGTTGATAAAAATAAACACCTTGATAACATACAAGGGGAAACAGATTTTACCATATCCAGATGAGGAGAAAAGTGACTCTACTATAGTCTTGTAAGAATTGCGAGAGATGGAAAAAACCTAGTATTTATCATTGCCAGCCTTTATTTTCTTATACTCGTTCTCAAGCTTGTATTTGCTGGTGAGTCAGAGGAAGAAATTTGAAAATTCAAAAAATGAATCATTTGGATTACTATCTGACTGGTAGTTATGCAAATCTCGTATAGTTTTATAGTAACCTTATATGATAGATGAGTATGAGAATGACTGGCCTTTAATTTTACAGAGAGAATTATTACTCCACTCATAGAACTGCTACAAACTTGAGCTTCATTCTTATTTATTGCCATAGCTATATATGCATTCTATAGAATAATAACGGCAAATGGTGACGAAGAAAAAATAAAAACAGGAAAAATGTCAGTTTTATACGCTGCTATATGATTTATAATAATAAAATTTGCAAAAACATTAGTAGATTCAACCTATGGAGTTATCAATTGTTGATGAGATTCAAGGTGAATTTTTCAAATAATAGGAAATAACTGTATCGATAAAGGGAATCTCAGTGGTTTTGTTCAATCGATTGTAAATATAATTAACTGGATGAACTCATTAGTATGAATTATTGTGGTTATAATGATCATATACGCAGGGTTCACCGTAATATTTTCAGCTGGAGATGAAGAAAAAATGAAAAAAGCAAAGATGTCGATTGTATATATAGCCATTTGATTATTCCTTTTATTTGCGAACTACCTAATACTTACTTTTTTTATACTTCCAGAAACTACTATTTAATTAATATAGAACTATGAAAACTATTGCAAAAATACTCCTTATTATAGGGCTCACTCTGAGTATATTTTCATACATGCCTACCAACGCTGGAATCGATTTAGGAGAATCAAGTAGCAAAATTGCTGACTCCTCTATTGGTGCTGGTTGATTTACTGGAGGCTGAGATCTGATTAGTAATATTGAAAGAGTAGGACTGAGTATCCTCACTACGGTAAAGGTAGTGTTTGGATGAGTTCTTGTTATATTTATGGTATATACTGGTGCTCAAATGGTTCTTTCTCTTGGAAGTGATGAAGAAGAATTAAAAAAATCGAAAACTTCTCTTTGGTATGCCACCTTATGATTGGTTTTTATAAATATACCTGGAACCCTTTTTAATGCCTTTAATAAAACAGACTCTTCAACTCTCGATGGAAGAATATGATATAGCTCTTGGGTAAGGACCCCAGGAAATACAGATACCAATGTTTTTATAGATGTATTTAACTTCTGATATACTCTCAATACTGATATTATATGATTTATTCAAGTTGCTCTTTCTGGAATAGCCATATTTATGATTATTATTTCTGGGGTTAAAATTCTCACTTCGAGAGGAAAAGAAGAAAAGATTACTGAACAAAAAAACAAAATTACTTGGTCTATTATTTGACTGGTATTTATATGATTCGTTGAAAGCTGGAAAGAAGTCGTTTTTGAGGGAAAGATAGGTGACTGAGCAAATTTCTTTGGTACTATGTCTAATTTAGCACTCTTCTTTGCATGACCAATAGCTATTTTCTTCTTGACTTTGGCTGGGTATTACTATATAACTTCAAATGGAGACGAGGAAAGAATCAAAAAAGCAAAAGCTATTGTAATCAATACTCTCATAGCAACCCTTATACTTCTTGCAAGTTATACATTCCTACTCGATTTACAAGGTATTAGTGTTCCAACTATATAATATAAAAACTCTTAATATGAAAAAATTAGCAATAAAAATTCTTTTACTCATATCATTACTGAATCTATCTATTATATATTCAGTAGTTCCAAGTCATGCTGAATGAGGTGTAACGGTAACCGTAACAGAAAAAATTCCTGGTGCTGGTTGTGATGAGGGTACTACAAAAACAAAAAAATTAAATGGTAAAGATATAGTAACCACTACATACAAGTGTACTATAGAACCTTGATTCGGAACCGTTATAAAAGTGATGTGACAAATGATTAAATACTTTGTTTTTCTAGCGAGTTTGTGAGGAGTTCTTTTTATTGTTATTAACGGTATTATGTACTCTATGTGATGAGCTGATCAAGGTCTCAAAGATGAATCAAAAAAGAGAATTATACAAACTCTTATTTGACTTATTCTTCTCTTCCTGAGTTGAGTAATATTGAATCTTATAGCTCCATGGATATTTCAATTATAATAAAACAAAAAAAGATTTTCTTTAAAGAGAATCTTTTTTTGTTTTATAGTTTTTGTGGTTGCGGAGACTGGACTTGAACCAGTGATCTTCGGGTTATGAGCCCGACGAGGTACCACTCCTCCACTCCGCGGTAAAAACAAAATTGGTACGGCTAGTGTCAAAAAACATCAACCTTGTTGCGTGATTATATGAATATGCCGTGAGAAATCAAGAAAAAATAAAATTAACTCACAAGAGGCTGAAAGAATTTTTATAAAACTTTAAAAGGTGGGTACAAAAATAATTCTTGGATAGTTAGAGCGCTATTTTTTAGTCCATCCTATTTTTTAAAAAATTCAATATTTTCAATATACCTTTCTTTTAATTCTTTGTTGGCATTAAAATAGACGAATAATCTAAAATTATTTATTGGAATAGTTATCATAGAAACCCCGTCTTCTTTTGGTGATTCTCATAAGATAATTTCTTCTCGTAGGACAGATTCTAAATGGCTATAAATTTGATTTTTAAATTCTTTTGAGGATTTGATATATACTTCCCTTATAAGTTGCTCGTCTTCAATTCAAGTATCATCAAATAACTCTAGAAAGGTTTTTCTATATCCGAGTATAAAATCATTTATTACCTCATGTGTCGAATGAGAAATATGTATACTATACATGAGCAAGATTTTTAGTTTCTATTTTTCTTGATTTTTTCCTCCCTTTCAATTCAGAGATTAATAAATCTGCTGATTTTTCAATGCTCTCATCTAACTGCTTAGAAGATTCTTGTAAAGAATGGTATATATTTCAGTTGATAATTTTTGACATCGCTATTATATAAAAGGTTAAGATTTATGTAGATTATACGAAATAAGTGAGAAAAAGCAAAAAACTATATTTGACAATTTTTTTGAACTATATAAAGTTGAATCCGTTGTTAGGAGATATTCCTACAATATCTCACTTATTATATAAACACCTCAGGTATGGAAAAGATTTCTAATTTAAAAAATAACACCTCCACTGAACACTTTGATAAAATCAGAAAAATATATTCTACCGTATCAGAAGAGCTGGCTCGGAAAATGGCTTCCAATATAGATAAAACAAAGGAGGAGGCTAAACGAGTTTTAATCAAAAATGATGATGTAGATTTTGTTGTAAAAGAAAAGGATTTATATCAAAAGGATAAAATTGCATTAGACGAGCTAGTGGACGAAGGGGTAATGAAAAAAAAGTTTGTGTTTTATTTTGAAAACCTTTGCCCAAGAATAAGTAAAGTCTACGCTAGAAAATAATTAAAGATTTTTAATTTCCTCTATATATTCGTCTATAGTCATAGATGCACTTTGCATTTTTATTACCTCTTCAAGCTCTTTTTCAACTTCTTTTTTATCTGAATTATAAAGTTTTGGAACAAGTAAAGAGAAATTTTCTTTTTTATCAAGCCTCCACCATTTATGTTTTTCGTCTTTAATATCGTAATTACTGAAGCTGTTATGACAATCGTTACCAACCCTTTCCCACCATTTAAATGTCTTTAGGCTTAGCGAATACTTAAAGCCCTTTTTTGTTGATATAATATATCTATGCATCAATCTTTGGTAAGTGTTATCAACATTTTCAAAAGGAAGGTCTATTCCTTGTTCTACTCTGTAAATACTCGTTATTATTTTCCCTTGATTACCATCTATAGTTTCCTCTTCAAGCCGTAACCCCTCAAGAGATTTTATAAGAAAAAGTTTAGAATGCCTCTTTTCCCGCTTCTCTTTCGCTGTGAAATTAATTCCAGGTAAAAATAATGAGTCTTTTATGACAATAATTCTTTTTAAAGTTCTATTATCTTTTTTAGATTTTATTGAAAATTCAGGCTCTATATCTTCTAAAAAAGATAAAGCCAACGGCTTTTTATAAAAAGTATCTAAATTTAAAGAAAGTTTAAGCCATTTTTCTATATCACAAGTAACAATATGTACTGCCTTAGCCTTTTCAATGCAATTAATAATCGTTTTATAAAAATTACTTTCTTCAGTAATAAGATTTTTACTTATTAAAGCGTGTCTTAAAATAGGATTTTCTATTAAGACCCTTTTTGAACCAGAAGTAAGCAAATTATATATCTCAAACTGAGCCCATAATACCGCTACAATCCACAAAACTACAATAAGAGAAAAGATGCCAGAATATACATAACTTTGGACAGTAACTACATCAAATATACCTAATTTGTATAGCGCAACAATAGTAGGAAAATATAAGAGAAATAAACTAGCAATCCCTAATGTAATCTTTAGAAAAATCTTTATCATTATTTGTGTATAAACATTATAATTAATCTTTAATGAAGAGGCAAAACTTACAATAAAAGAAAAAGATTTCAATCTTTTAAAACTTCTAAAGTAATCGCTCCCTAGCCAAGTTCAATGAATCACAATTCTATTTGCCTCTTTTACCTTACTCAAGTTTTCGCTAGCAAATATATTATAATCGGTGGAACTCATAGTAATTCCTTAAATATGCTAAAAATCTACCATACATTACAACAAGCCCTTTTTGGTAGATGGAACTAAAATTTACAAGATCACACGCTTAAAATTACTCGGTTAATCCCTTTTTTAAGCCAATAAAAAAATCCCAAATATAGGAATTTAATTCAAAAAAATGATTGGTACGGCTACGGAGAATCGAACTCCGGTTGCCTGGATGAAAACCAGGTGTCCTAACCACTAGACGATAGCCGCTCATATATATTGAGCCTGGGTATTATATTCATATAAAAAAATAGTCAAATTTTTTTGTTACCTAAATACAAATAAAAATAATAGTCTTGCATAATTTTTATTTTAAGTATAGTATATTAATCAAACTTTTTTATAGGCTACACTCCCTATTTATTTTTTAATATATTGTATTATGGAATTCCAAGAATCCTACTCTTTCGATGATCTTCTCCTACTCCCATCGTACTCAAATATTCTCCCAAAAGATACTGATACTTCCACTGAAATTGTAAAAGGAATTACTATAAAAAAACCTTTTATATCTGCTGCTATGGACACTATTACAGAATCAAAAATGGCTATAGCTATGGCTTTAAGTTGAGCAATAGCGTGTATACATAAAAACTTTAAAGAAGACATTAGCCATAAAGTAAAAGAAGGCATGTCAAAAGAAGAAGTTATAGCTCTCGAACAAGCTGCAGAAAAAAAAGGAATGGAAGACCAAGTAAAAGAAGTTGAAAAAGTGAAAAAACATCAATCTTTTATTGTCAGGAACCCTATTACCCTTACACCTGAATCCACTATTGCTGATTATAAAAAATCAAAAGAAAAATTCAAAGTATCTACCTTTCCAGTTATTGCAGAGGACTGAGAAGTAATATGAATTATTACGAATAGAAACTTCCAAAAAGCTGAAGAAAAAGAAAACAACAAAATTAAAGATATTATGACTCCAAAAGAGAAGCTTATAACTGCTAAAAAAACAATCGAGATGGCTGATGCTGAAAAAATATTGAAAAAAAATGAAATAGAACAACTGATAATCGTAGACAATAATAATCAATGTATATGACTCATTACAGAAAAGGATATTGAAAATAATAAAAATAATCCTGAAGCAACAATAGATGACCAAGGGAGGCTAAGAGTTGCAGCAGCTGTATGAGTTGGAACAAATGAACAATATAAACGACTCATAAGTGCATGAGCAGATATACTAGTTGTTGACTCTGCACATTGAAACTCTCAATGAGTATTAGATACAGTAAAGTATATACGAAATAACTTCAAGGATATAAAAATAATATGAGGTAATATCTGTGAAGAAGACTGAACAAAAAACCTTATAAAGGCTTGAGTAGATGCTGTAAAGGTAGGAATATGACCATGATCAATATGTACTACCAGAGTAATTGCATGAGTATGAAACCCTCAGTTCAGCGCTATAAATGAAGCTCGTAGTATCTGTAAAGAAAAAGAAATTCCAATTATTTGAGATTGAGGCATTAAATACTCTGGAGACATAGGAAAAGCAATTGCTGCCTGAGCTTCATGTGTTATGATAGGAAACCTACTTGCCTGAGCAGAGGAAACTCCATGAGAGCTTATAGAGGAAAAAGGAAGATCATTTAAAGTATTTAGATGAATGGGATCAATCGGTGCTATGTGAAAATGATCAGCAGATAGATACTTCCAAGAGGACCAAAAGAAAGATAAGCTCGTTCCTGAATGAATTGAATGAAAGGTGGTTGCAAAGTGATCAGTAAAGGAAATTATTCATCAATTAAACGGTTGATTAAAGGCTACTCTTTGATATACTGGAAAAAAAGATATACCTTCATTACAAGACTATAAAAGAATTAGAAAGATTAGTGCTACCAGCCTAAAAGAAAATCACCCTCATAGCCTCCATTCATTTGATGATACATCAAATTATAAAAAATAAAAAACACCCTAAGGGTGTCCAAAAATATCTAAATCCAAATGGATTTAGATATTTTTTTATATCGAGCTAGCTAAAGCTAGCCGTTGAAAAGAATATATTTAACAGAATGCTTTAGCTTTCTGTACCTTGGAACACCCTTAGGGTATTTTTTATTTTGAATCCATTGTCCATATCTGATCCCAACTTTCATCTGGCGGGTTTTTTATATACATTTCACACCTTGTTTTATAGGTAACACTTGGTTTATCTCATAATCTTTCTAATGTTGAAAACACCTGAAGAGCTTCTTCAAAATCTCTTGCAAGATAGAGCTGTATTCCTTTCTGGAATTGTTTAAAAATATCTTGTTGTTCCTCCGTAGTATTTCATTTCTCTTCTATCAATTCATAAATATTCACTCCAATCTCTTTTCACTTTACTCGGATTTTATCAAGATATCTAAATTCAAACTTCTCCTTCACTTCTGCATATATATCTTCACTTACACATATATATGTTCCGTAGAATTTATTCACTCCCTCCATTCTTGATGCAAGATTTACACTATCTCAAAGTGCTGTAAATTCCATTTTTCTTCCTTCAGATCATATATTTCAAATAATTGCCTCTCAAGTATGGAGTCAAATCCTTACTTTAATTTCACTAAACCCTCTCTCTTTCCAATCAATATTTAATGTTTTTAATAACCTTTGTTGTTTAATAGAAGACAAACAAGCATGGTATGAGGCATTTTCATCCGTTCCAAATACTCACCAAAGTGCCATAACCGCATCTCACTCATATTTATTTATAAATCACTTCTCATCTAAAATAATATTCGACATCTTGCTTAAGTACTCTCTTAAAAATCATACTAATACTTCTGGAGTAAACTTCTCTGATATTGATGTAAATCATTCTATATCTGAAAAGAAAATTGCAGTACGTTTATTCTCACCATCTAGATTTACTTTTCATTCTCATGAAAGTATTTCATGTGCAACATCTTCGGATACGTATTCACTCAATGCTTTATTAAGCTTCTGCTTATGTTTGTTCTCAATTAGGTACTTCGCTATATTTGTAAACGTTAAAGAGAACACAAGAGCAAATATAAGCTCTATTGCATAATTTAATATAAGATTTGTGAAAATAATAATCGAAGCTGGGAAAATAATCAGAAATATAATTACAATAGCTATATTACTAAAAATCAAAATATAACCAGAACGACTCAAGTTAAAATATACTGAGAGTACAACAAGAAGAAATATTAATATCCATTCTAGGGTCGTATCAAAATAAGTCAAAAATGACCTTGTAAGAATAGTATTAATCATATTTGCATGAACATACACTCCATACTCAATTCAAGAAGGTGTATTAAAAACATCTTTGATCGCTTTTACAGTAGCTCATACTATTACTATCTTATCTTTAAATACATTATTCCTTTGCAATACTTCAAAACTATTTTTATCATATACATCGATAAAAGATACTCTCTTAAATTTATGTCTTGAAGCATAATTGATAAGCACTTCCTTACTTCATTTTTTAGCAAAAGGAATACTTATATTTGGTGTAATATAAAAGTTATTGTCTCTTGATCACAACTGAAAGTTTTTATACTGATTATTATAAATATAGTTATAGTAAGCTTTTAATATTGCTATAGAAAAATGTTCATATGATTTTCAACTTATAAAATTTGTGACTGGTTTTATTGCATATACAGTATTAGTTTTTTTATCTATTTCAACACTGAAAAACCCCATTCATATAATACCATCCAAAAATATATTTAATGGATACTCAATACGATTCTGATTTGAAAGAGAAAATCAGAATACAACATTCTGAACCTCCTGCAAAGCTTGAGCAAAAAGATTATCAGAAACAGTATCACTCTTATCAGCAAAGACTATATCAAAAGCAACAGTTCATACCTCTGCATCCTTTAGATTATTAATAAATGGGACATATACACTTCTGTCAAATGGAAATCTACCCAAGGCTCATATAGTTTTCTCATCTATTTCTGCGATAATGATTTCATTACTCACAGCTACATTTGCTTTTAATAATTCATAGTAAAAATTATGAACTTTTTTATTCATATGATAAAATAATCAAAATGAACTTATAGTAAATATTATAATAAGTATCAATATGGAGATAAAAATAGAAAGTATATTTTTATTACGAAATATTTTTCACCAGATCTTTCAATTCATAAATAAAGATTTTATAAAATATATGATATACATCATAGCATTTTTTTCAAAAAAATAAAGCTTAAACCAAATCTGATTTAAGCTTTATAGAAAATTCTTATCCTCTAGAACCAGCTTCATGATCTCTATAACATCCTTCTGTAAAATAACGTTCATCATAGCATGGTCAATTATCTCTATTAAACATCCAGTCCCAAAATCCAGCTATTTCATTTTGTTGAGTAACTATATCTTTTACTTCAAAACTTGCAGAAGATACTGAGAAAGAGAATAAGAATACACATAATAAAGCTACTATTTTTTTCATAACCTCCAATTAAAAAATAAAGTAATTTCATATTACTAGAATCATTTTAAAAAGCAAAGAAAAATATTCTATATAACTAGACTAATTCATATATTATTTATCAAGTAAAATATTAAGACCATCTTCAATTTTTTGCTTCGCTGCATTTTTTATTGCTTCAATATCACTCAATTGTAACTTTCCCTCAGAAACAAGTATTGAAATATCACTTCCGAATATATTTTCTAATATTTCAAAGTTTTTATCTATAGCATTTTTTAAGTCATCTCAAATAACTGTTTTATCAAAATAACTATTTATATCCAATCCCTTTATTTTCTCTGCATTTTCATTAAGTATTCCTAAGATACTCTCCAGTGATGAATAATCTTTTGAATCAATAGTATCCTTCAAGTCAGCTAGGGTACTTTCTATAAGAACATCTTTTTGTATATCAGAAGCAATATTAATAAGAAATGTTTTATATTCAATTTTCTTATCAAATAAGTCTTTTGTCTGAGAGTCTATAAAGTTCAATTTTTGGTACCTTGCCATGATTTCATCATAAAGCTCCTGCTTCTTCTCATCTGTGAGAGACGCTATCTCTACTGATGATAGGTCTTTAAATTTTGATATGCTTTCTTCTAATTTTACTTTGAGCTCTGCCTTGAGTTCCTCATCAAAAAGCTTGTTAAACTCATCAAAAGATTTATCTTTTATATTTTGTATAAATTCTTCTAATTTAATAAAAGAAAAAGAATCAAGTGAAAATGGTTTTTCCTCAGTGATTTCAAATATACTTCAAGAGCCATTGGTAAGTAAAACTTTATGATCCAATACATAGAGATATTCTTGAACAAGATCAACGTTAAATACGGTTCCTCGCACTGCTGCTTCATTATCTCTAAAGGTTTGTTTAAAATAAGATTCTTCGCCAATAAAACTAATAACATTGGACCATGTCTTTCCACTGAGTAGATCAAATGAAATATTTATCTTTCATACATCGTCTGATACAAATAATTCCTCTACTACCAAACGAGAATTTCATCATAACCTCGTTACACTTCCATCTCCCCACTCAACTACTGCTAAAGATTTTTCCCCGATAGTCTTTATAGTATCTCATTGTTGTAATTTATTTCTCTTATCTCATTCAAGTATTTTTGTATTTAACATGGCCTTTCCATTTAACAATACCACAAAAGAATCTTTGGGTGCTGAAGACAAAAATGAACTATACAAGCCGACTCAAACAATTCATATGATTCACAAGATAATAAAAATAATAAATTTGTTTCCTGTTTTCTTCATTTTCGTTATTATATAAGTAATTAAACTAAAAACCATTTTACATAAAAATTAATAAATTCAAAGAAATATGAAAAAACAGTATATATTTTTGATTATGATTGGTGTAATACTATATATATTTTACTTAATAAGTACCTTCACATACAAAGAGTACCAAATTAGTTCACATATAGAGTATATCACTAATTTAAATGAGGAAATAAAGAAAAAGATTACTCTTGCTGATAGTATTATAAAGTACAAACAATCAAAAGCATATAAAAATAAAGTTTTAAAAGCTCAACAGTCATTTAAAAATAAATGAGAAGTAGTTGTATACCTCACCAGTGAGAAAAAATATAACAAATTTACAAATCAGGTAGCAGAAACCCAAGAAATTAAAGAAATAATAGAAAGAAAAGATGATATTACCACTTCTATGACGATATTTCAGAAATGGATCTACTTAATATTCAAAAATGATATAAGATAAAAATAAACGAGAGTATAACTCTCGTTTATTTTTATCTTATAAGTCAGAAAAGTCTGCTGGAAATTCATCAATACTATCAATATTAGTATTCGTTCATATATATGTTGAATTATTTCAAAAGATTTGGCTTCAAATTTCTTCTATTTTCTCAAATATTCTTTTTGGTTGAGCATATTGTTCTACATCTAGTCCTAAAAGTCCTCAAAGTATAGGAAATAAGAATATGGTTAATACCGTTACTACAATACCAATAACTGCATATCTAATAGTATTAATAGCTGGCTTTATTTTATCATCTTTTCCTCAAGAAAGTATCAGTAAAAGACCTCACCATAAAATGAAAACTATAGAAAATATTCCTGCGGCTAAGACAAATATTGATATAGCAATTAAAACAAATTCTCAGAAATCTAGTTTTTCTCACAATATTGATGAAGTGTTATTCAAGGCATGTACTGTCTGAACTATCATAACTACCGTTTAAAAATTAATCTAACACTTTCAAGTTAATCCTTTTTTCTGCCTTCATTCCAAAAAGTCTCAATATTGATCTAATAGAATTAATAGTATTTCAAGACTTTCCAATAATAATTCACATGTCTTGTGTATTTACTTTCAAAGTAAGCAATACTCATAGCTCATCCTCTGTTCTTTCTATAGTAATATCTTCCTTATTATTTACTAAGTTTTCTACTATAAATTGTAAAAATTCTACTTCCTTCATGATTGTAATAATTATAAATTATAAATAATGAATCAACCTCCCTTAAAAGAATCCTTTTATAGATTATTCTTATAACTATATAGCAATATTATTTGTTTTCATTAATTTTTCAACTCTAGGTGAAAATTGAACTCCATTTTTCAAATATGCTTTTATTTTATCAAGTGATTTAATTTGAAATTCTTTTGTAAGAGGGTTATAAAAACCTAATACTTCTTTATACCCGTGTTTTGCTGCTGCAGTATGTTCAGTTAAAACAACTTTAAAGAAAGGCATATTTCTTTTTCCTGCTCTAGATAATCTTATTTTTAACATAAAAATGTATAAATTATATAATATATAAAATGAGAGTTACAAAGTCATTATCTTTATAATGAACTTATAATTTCCATCTTGTGTTATGGTATTTAAAGTGGTGCCCGGACCGGGAATTGAACCCGGACTCCCGAAGGAACAAGATTTTAAGTCTTGCGTGTCTACCAATTCCACCATCCGGGCATAAGAGACCACCCCTACTCGCATTGCTCGTTTTCCCCTCCTTAGCAAGGAGGGGATTAAGGGGTGGTTCATTTTATATAACTCAGTGTTTTCTGAGTGTTCTTATTCCTTTAGCTGAAACTCTTATCCTATAAACCAATCCTGTTTCTGGATCCTTAATGTTCTTATAAAAAAGGTTTGGGTAAAATTTTCTCTTGGTTGCTCTCATTGAATGACTTCTGTTGTTTCCAACTGCAGTTTTTTTCCCGGTTACTTCACAAATTCTAGACATTTTTCTTAAATTAAATAAATATTATGCTTTAATTTCAATTCATACCCCATTTGGTATACTCAACTCCTGCAATAAAGACATAGTTGTAGCTGTAGGTTCCAATATATCAATAAGTCTTTTGTGTCTTCTTATCTCAAATTGTTCTCTTGCATCTTTATTAACAAAAGTAGATCTATTAACCGTAATTTTTTCAATTTTTGTAGGCAATGGTACTGGACCTACTACCTCTACTCATGAATCAGTTACAATAGCAACTATTTTCTTTACCGCTTCATCTAATAATCTATGATCAAATGATTTTACAGTGATCCTCATCTTTGAGACAGCTTTTTTTGCAGACATGTTAAATAATAATTAATAAAACTAAATATAAACTAATTGCCCAACACCCTCTTAGAAAGAGAATGTTGGATATATTAGGCTACATTATAATTATGCTTTTATTTTAGCAACAACTCATGAACCAACTGTTCTACCACCTTCTCTTATTGCAAATCTAAGACCATCGGTCATTGCAATAGGTTGTTGTAATTTAACAGTCATTTGAATGTTATCACCAGGCATAACCATTTCAACTCCAGCAGGTAATTCTATATCACCAGTTACATCAGTTGTTCTGAAGTAGAATTGTGGTTTATATCCCTTGAAGAAAGGAGTATGTCTTCCACCTTCATCTTTAGAAAGAACATATACTTCAGCTTCAAACTCAGTATGAGGAGTGATACTTCCTGGTTTAGCAAGAACTTGACCTCTTTCAACATCTTCTCTTTCTAGACCTCTTAGAAGTATACCAGCATTATCACCAGCTTGTCCTTCGTCTAGTAATTTATGGAACATTTCAACTCCAGTAACAGTAGATTTTCCTGTTTCTCTAATACCAACAATTTCAACTTCTTCTCCAACTTTTATAATACCAGTTTCAATTTTACCAGTAACAACCGTACCTCTTCCTTTTATTGAGAATACATCTTCAATAGGCATTAGGAATGGTTTATCAGTTGGTCTTTCAGGAACTGGAACAAATTCTTCAATTTTTTCAAATAGCTCAACAATAGTTTTAGCACCGTACTCTTTATCCATATCAGTAGGATTTTCAAGAGCAACAAGTCCTGAACCTTTTACAATAGGAGTATCATCTCCTGGGAAATCATATTTAGAAAGAAGATCTCTAATTTCCATTTCAACTAATTCTAACATTTCTTCATCATCTACCATATCACATTTGTTCATGAAAACAACTATGTAAGGAACTCATACTTGTCTTGATAGAAGAATGTGTTCTCTTGTTTGTGCCATAGGTCCATCAGTTGCAGCAACGATAAGAATCGCAGCATCCATCTGAGCAGCACCAGTAATCATGTTTTTAACGTAATCAGCATGCCCTGGACAATCAACGTGAGCGTAATGTCTATTAGCAGTTTCGTATTCAACGTGTGAAGTGTTTATTGTTATACCTCTTGCTCTTTCTTCTGGAGCGTTATCAATAGAAGCAAAGTCTCTTACTCCTTCTCCTCAACCAAATTGAGAATTTAATACAGCAGATATACCTGCAGTAGTAGTAGTTTTACCATGATCAACATGACCAATAGTACCAATATTCATGTGTGCCTTAGATCTATCAAAAGCCATAATAATATATAATAATAAAAATAAAATAAAAGTATCTATACTTTAATAATTTAATTCAAAAAATCAACAATTTTACGCTCTAGTCTTTCTTACTTTTTTTTCAATAAGTTTCAAAGCTCTTCTGAGTTTTCTATGTGTGTGTCCAGTTAATCTAGGCATATTATATTTTGTTAAGATTTATTTGGTATTTTTTCAACTTAATTGAAACTATTTCTATAGCATTTTTCAGCCATTTTGTTTCACCCTCGAAACTTACTCTACTTTGCAATTTTTTATAATGACTTATTGCTTTCCCAACTTTTCATCAGGTCTTCGGTCATTTTTTATTTACTGCATAATTGAGTCTTCTTGGTCTTTTATTAGCAGGCATTTCTCAAAAATTACAAAATAAATTAAATGGTGGAGCCTAGGAGAGTCGAACTCCTGACCTCCTGCGTGCAAGGCAGGCGCTCTAGCCAACTGAGCTAAGGCCCCTTATCTAGTTTTCTAAAAACTATAAAAAGAGAGCCACCAATGTGCAATAACAAATGGCGGGAGCAACGGGACTCGAACCCGCGACCTCCTGCGTGACAGGCAGGCGCTCTAACCAGCTGAGCTATGCCCCCATTCTATAATGCTTGGGGATTATATGAAAAAAATAAAGATATGCAAATTTTTTTATGTTTTTTTCTCATTCCTTATAACATAAAAATAAATTATGTAAAAGAATCCCTATTTTAAGTACTTTCTTGATGAGAAAAATCCACTTACTCATCACATAAAAATAAATGCGACCATTTCTATGAAAAGCATTTGATATGATATATGTAAGAAATAAAGCTCACTAAAGGCTCCGTTTACATTTTGTACCACAAAGATAAAAACCGTGAGACTCAGTATAAATGATATAAAAGAATATATGCTTCACTGAAGAACAAAAGGACCATATATGAAAACTTTACTCCCTCAAACAAGCCTAGTTATATATATTTCATCTCTATAGTAGTAGATGAAATTTCCAATTATTGAATAGATGATTATAGAAATAGAAACTAAAAAAACAAGTATAACAATATAAAGTCCTCACTGTAAAATATATAAAACATTCGTAACTTGTTCAATTTTTTTATACTGTACGGTATAGTTTGAAAAATGTTCTTTATCAGATTCTTCTGCTGAAAGTACAAATAGTTTATTTTCTATGACTCTATTAAGCGCCTCATATTGTTCTAATCATATTTCAGATAGTACAATAGTATCCGGGAGTGGATTTGTTCTTTCTAATATTTTTGCTAAATCAGGTTCTTTGATTCTCATTTCATCTAAAATATCCTCTTTTGTTTTATATTCTGCTTCTATTCATCATTCTACTTTTTTTATATCTTCTAGTAAGTCAATAACTTCAACAGTATTTTTATCGTATTTATCATCTAAATATAAAGAAATTGTTAACTTGGAACTAATGCTCTCTATAAGTTTAAAACTCACATCGTGAAGCACAAAGAGTATGTTTATAAAAAACATAAGAAGGGTGAGCACTATAATAGAAGATAAACTCAAGAATTTATTCCTGAGGATATTTTTGAGTGAATATTTGAGTATGCGACTGAACATATGGTCTTTGGTAGTATTATTTTATAACAAAAATAGTTTATAATCTTTTGTTGTTTTTGCAAGTAGAAAACAATAAGTTTTTATAATTATTTAATATAAATTGTCAACATATATTCTTTGACCTATCTTATTTATATATGGTAAAATAATAAGGAATTTATAAATAATACATATATGTTATGTGAAACTTTGAATCATTTGATAAAGCAAGAGAGGAGAATCTAACTCTTAAGCAGATAGAAAAACAAGTTAGAAATAAAACAAAGGAAGACCTAAAAGAGCTTAAAGTAGACACAGAAGTAACTCGCAGTCTTCACAAGGGATTGAAAATTATTAAAAATGATACCCTTTTTGAAATCAATGATATTACTTCAAGTGAACATAAAATAAACTGGCTTACAGAAAAAAAGAATGGTAAGTGGGTTTGAAATGCTGATGAAATAGATATTGGTGATACTATCAAAATCCTTGGAACCGAAGTTTATAAAGAACCTAAGGGCTGAGGTAAAAAGGTTCTTATTGGTAATGTTATAAGTGGGTTTGAAATGAAACAAGCTAAACCTATCCCTAGCAAGACAGAAGAAGCTGGTAACAAAGAAACAGGCACTTCAAAGCCCGGAACTTTGAATAATGATATCGATAAGAGTGTTTACGACAATACCCCTGATGTTAAAGATGGGGGAAATATGTCTAAAATAAAGAATGATTTTGATAGGCTTGAAGATGCAATTGGAGTTAAAATAAGTGATTTAGGTTGAAAGCTTGATTGAAAAAAAGAAAAAATTACCACTATTACAAAGAAAAAAATTGATAGAAATCCAATACTAGGTGATGATATAGATTCTGAAAAATACGAAACAACAACCTATACAATAGAAACCACGCCTAATTGAAGAAATATTTTTTGACCTAATGGAGAGAAGGTATTTTTAAAAAAACCAGAATTAGAAAGAAATAACCTTAAATGAGAAAGTCTTTCAAAATTCAATGGCCTCAAGGAAATAGTAGATATATGGAGTGAAAATGCTCTAAAGGTAGCAACGAATGATGCTTTTTTCGATACTACCCAGAATAACATTAAGAAGTCTGTAACAGATATATACAAAATACTGAATTCAACAAAAAACAGCGCTTTTGCAAATGAAAATGATTACCAAATACTTATTGATAGTATATTTAATATCATTATAAAAACAGAAGATGATGAAAGAGATATAATCGATGAAGGTGATATGGTAAAAGCAAAAGAGCTTTTATTATGAATCAATAATAGTAATTATGAGACTCAAATATTAAAAATTTATAATCAAATGAGGGGTGGGCTTTGGATTTCTGAAGATGGAGATACTTCATCTGTAAAAGAAAATATAGCTCTAAAACTTATAGAACAAAGAGACTTCTCCTTTGTAAAAAATATTACAAATAAAATGTGAGCTGTAAAATGAGAACTTACTAGATGAAAGATAGAGTCCATTATCAATGAAGAGCCATCTCTTACCATAGATCCAAATGCAACAGATAAAATCAAAAAAAATATTATAGAAAATACACTAAAAGATTTTTTCAAACTCGAAAGTTCTTATATATGAATTGACTTTACAAAGTGATACCATCAATTTATTCAAACTCATGGCTTACAGACTGAAAACTTCTCACAGGCTGATTATAAAAACCTTATAATAAAAGAAACTTTTAGGAAAAATGCAAAACATACCATTCTAAAATCTTTTTTCAGTGATATTCCGAATAGATGAGATGAAGATACAACTCTTCACTGAATGTATGCAGATATCTCTTGATTATCAGAGAGTAAATGAATCGGTGATTATTTTGACATTGCAGACCCAAATATAAACTGGACCAAAGAAATATGATTTACTATTGCAACCAGTCTTGTACCTGGTGGGCTTGCATATGCATGAGCAAGGTGGGCATTTACAGTATGAAAGCTATGAGCTCTTGCAAATAGTACAAATAAATGAATAAAACTCGGTATGGCTACTGGAAACTTTGTAGCAAGAAACACTGCAGCATATGCGGCAAGTGAATCGTATAGAAGTGCAAAAACTTGAGAATGGCAATGAGAGTGGTCATGACTTGGAAGTTTTATGGCAATTGATGGTATCGTGTGACTTGTATGAAAATCTTTTTCAAAAATAAAGTCAACGCAATGGAATAAATTAACAAAAACATGAGCATACTGAATTACTATATTATGATGAGCGGAAGGTGCGATTAATATACCAAGAGAATTACAATGAAGAGAAATAGTTCTTAATCCTGCTGATTGGACGAAGGATGACCTTACTCTCATACTCATGTTTGCAGCAATGCATGGAGTTGGAAAGTTTATGGTAAAAAAAGGCCCAAATTGAGCTATTAATATCAAAAAATCCGTAAAAAAATGAGTAGACAACTTTAAAACAAAAAATCAAAGCTATGTACATAAAAAAACTAAAACGATCTATACAAAAAATGCTGAAGGAAAATTCGTCGACAAAAAAACTGGAAAAGTAAGTAGAGTAAGAGAAAGTAGCCTTGACCTTGTAGATAATAAGTTATTGAAAGGTTTAAATGCAGTATGAAATCTATCTGGAAAAGGACTTAGTAAGACAAAAGAGCTTGGAAAGAAAGGATATCAAAAAGCCACTGATGCTACAAAAAAATGATTCGATAGTACACTAAAGTGAGCAAAAAATCTGAAAGCCAAGGTAACAAAAGTAAAAACAAAAAATACTGAAAAACAAGCGGTGAAAGAAACAATGTCAGATAAAGAATTTGATGTTTTTACTAAACAAAACTTTGTTCCTAAAGAAAAACTCAATGATATTGCTGAGAAAATAATGAGCAAAAAAGACTTAAGTCCAAGAGAAAAAGCTATCCACATATGAAAAACCACTGAAATAGAAAAAATAATACAAAAGAGTTTTAAAAAAAACAATACAAAAACACCGTGAAAAAAAGATACAAAAGCTGAAAATAAAACGAAGAATTCTGAAAAATGAAAAGCTGGCAAAAAAGAACAAACGAAAAAAAATAGTGAAACTGTAAAGGCTGCTCAAGAAAAAAAAGCTTTTGAGTCTATCAAAAAGAGCCCTGAGCTACTTAAAGCAATAGATTCAAGACTATCCAGTCTCCCTTTAGGACTTAATAAAGCTTATTCATTCTCCAAATGGATTAAAACAAAATCTTGGGAGAGTATAACAACACCAGTAAGAGTGGTAAAAGACTTTAAAAATGCAAAAGGAATTGAACAACACTCAAAAAATATATTCTTTGGAGATAAAGATATAACTCTTGTAAAATGAGCTGGTAAAGCATGAATTTATATAGGTATACCAACTTGAATAAACGAATTCATTAAGCTCAGTGATGATGACGCACATACCATAGGTTTTTCGCCAAGTGAAACTGCAAAAGAAATTGCACTTAACATACCTGGGCTCTATTTATGAGCAATTAACACTCTGATATATCAATATTTAAGAAGTGATGCACTATCTTCATCTAAAAATACAACGAACCAATAACAACTGAAAAACCGAACAACTTTAAGTTCGGTTTTTTTGTTTATTCTCAGCATATATGATATAATAAAAGAAATAAAGATTAATTTATATTTATGAATTGGGTACAGAAAGAAATACTAAAGTGATGACCAAATGAAGATTTGATAAAGTTATCAGAAGTAGAAAAAAAATTGAAGATTAAGGTTCCAGAATACTTATTAAAAGATTTCTGAAATGTTTTTTTGAATAGAAAACAGACTAAAAAAATGGAAAATGGAAAGCTTAGCACTGAAGAACTATCAAAATTAAAACTCGAACAGCTTAGGTGAAACCTATCTCAAAACTCTGTAGAAAAAGTAAATCAAGATATCAATAAATCTAATAAAATAGAAGATGAATGAACCCTTGAACTCTCAGAAAGTGGAAATAAGGCCGACAAGGCTTTTGAAAAAGCCATGGAAACAATAACAGGAGTGAAATCAAATAAAAAATTAAGACAAGGTCTCGTAAAAGCAAAAAACATAAACTCGCAAGCGGTTGAAAAAGTAAAAGATATATCTCAATCATTGAATACTTGGGAAAAGCTTGAAAATATTCCATTCATCTGAGGGTTATTTAAAATACTTGCTGGTCTTTTAGGGTTTATTTTATGAACCTGAAAAGGAATTAAAGAGCTTTTTAGTTTCTGAGATAAGGCAAAAGAAAAACTCTCTTCAAAAGAAATACAAAACACAAAAAAAGAGGTCTGAGAAAAAATAAAAACTGATCTTCTCGGAAAGTTTGGAAAAATACACCCTAAGCTCAAAGAAAAGCTGGAAGAAAAAGTGGAGGATCCAAATTTCATATCAGAAGAGAACATTCGTCAACTCAAAGAAATGTCTGATAAAAATGGAAAACTTGAACTCCGAGATATTAAATATGTTCTTTCAAAAGAAGAATACACAAAAATAGGAGAAGAACTCAAAAATGATCCTGAGGTATGGGAAGCAGTAAAGCTCAAATATGAAACACAGTTAGTGAATGGAATCAGCAAAGAATATGGAATTAATCTCCAGGGAGATAAAAAAGCTGAGCTCAAGAAACTGATACAAGAAAAATGAGCTGCTGAGAAAATTGATATACTACAGTTCTATACGAGAGTAGAAAATGGTGAAACTATTACTCTCTGAGACCTAACCGTATGACTCTTCGACGAAGCGGTAGAAGCAACCTGGTTCACTATGAGCTTACTGGGAAAATGAGTCGTAACGGCAGATAAATTCATATTCAACATCGTAGAATGAGGGACAAAGCTCATGTTTGGACTTGCTGGACTTGGCTTAAAACATAGTATAGACCTTGAAGATTTCAAAGGAAGCCTTGAAAAAATGGATGAGAAAGAAAAAATTCTGGTTCTTTGACTCTTGTACAGGAAATGAGGTATATTATTCGAATTACTCTGACATATAGGCTCCTTTATAAGTACTCAAGTGGTTGAGTCCTTTTCATCTAGTTCCGTAACAAAATGGGAATTACTAAAAGCAAGTGGAAGCAGTAATATTGAAAGAAAAATGAAAACCTTTCAAAAACTTGAGAATATGCTTGGATGAGGAAAATGAATGGAAATTCTTAATGGTGCACTTGAAAACCAAAAGCTTATCAATAGAAATAACAGACTTATTAAAATTCTTGAATATGTTGATAGCTTAAAAGAAGCTGATGAGGCCGTAAAAGCACAAAAGCTTAAAAAACTCTTACAGTCAAATTGATTTTCTATAGAAGAAATAAAGCACCTAGGTACCACAAAAGAAATCAGAAGTACTCTCTCAAAAATAACAAAAACGAATAGTTTTACTGGATGGCAAAAATTCAAGGGATATTTTTGGAAAAATTTAGGAGCAAGGCAGATAGAATTTTATAGAAATATAGACACTATAACCCTCCATCAATCAAAAGTAATAGCATGAGAAAATAAAGCTCTACGCATCCTCAGTAAAACGAAAGAAACCCTTCATGCTCTTAAAATAGGAAAAAATGCTGAGAGGGTTCTTCTCGAAGCAAAAACAGCAAAATGAGTTATAACAAAACTCGAAGCATTAAAAAGACTATCCCTTGAAGCGCCAGACCTTCTCAAATCTATATGTAGGTGACTTCCTGAAATTGCTGTACTCTGACTTGCTGCTGGAACCAGAGAAGAAAATGAATCTATTATGGAAGCTATGATTAAAGTAGCTCCGTTCTTAACCAGGATTATATGACCATGAATGATGATATTCAGCCTCTGATGAGCATATAAGGATGGAAAACTACAGTGGGTAAATGTTACTGAGGCAGGGCTCTGAACCATTTTCATGTGACTTGATGCTGCTGCAGCTATAAAAATATTCTGAGAACATTGATTCTCTGGAAAAACTTCTTTAGAAATTGGGAAATTTATAGTCAAACCGCTCACTGCACCTTTAGATATAGCTGTAAAATGAGCTAATTTTTGAAAAAGTTTTTGACAAATGGTCAAAGCTCAATGAAGTACAAAAGAAGTATTAAAAGAAGTTGGAAAAAAGACTCTCATTAAAGTCAAAAATATAAAAGCAAAAAAAGCTGCTATTATTGCTTGAGCTGTTATTGGAAGTGGTTATTTATTAAAAGAAATTTTTGATGAAGACTTCGACGATAGATACGAAAAGTGGGTAGATGGATGAATTATAGATCCAAAAACATGAGAAGTTATTGACCGGAAAAAGGCGAAAACAATGTTCTGATCATTAAAAGAAAACGATAAAGAAGAAAAAATAGACTTTATAAGGCTTATATATATGACTGAAGAAGGTGCTCTGATAGATGCAAATTACCTTAACTTTGAAATAGACAAAAAAAATAACCTCACTATCTCACCGAAAGAAAACCCAGCTATATGAGACTGGGTAACTACAGGCGAAATAGAGGCCTGATTGAAAGAAATATGAGTTACAAATATTGACTTTAATAAAAATACTCCTGAAAAGTAGTTGTTTTTTGCATAAAACCTTTTTTTGTGATAGAATGGCTATAACTATAAAAATAATGTGCACACTATGGAAAATACATACCCTATAAAGAGAAAATCATCTCTTCACAAAATTGCTTTGGAAAGCAAAAAAAATAGATATATGAAATTGAAATATATTTAATAAAAAACGAGTTTACTAATAAGTAAACTCGTTTTTTATTAAATTAAAATAATAATAGTCAAGAACTTATACCTCTCCAACCTTTACAAAACTGATAAAGATAATAAAATAGTGCTACTTAAAATATTTTAATTTTATATAACCATTCTATGAACAAACAAAAAGAAAGTAATAATGTACTCGTAAGTATAGTAATAGTTTTACTTGTTATTATAGCTATACTATGATTTTTTCTCGGTAAAAACTATAATGGGGCAACAAATAATAATAATGGAAGCACAGCCACATCAAAAAATATAAAAATTACTGTGATTGATGATAAAAGATGTAGTGAATGTGAAACTGATCAAATCATTTCTCAACTCAAACTTATTCCTGCACTTGCTACTATAGAAGTAGAATCAAAAGATTTTTCTGATAAATGAGTAAAAGAATACCTAGAAGAAAATAAAATAACACTTCTTCCTGCAATCCTCTTTAACTGAAATCAAATAGACTCAAATATTAACAGCTACCTTACTCAAATTCCTTCTTGAGAATATTCTCTACAAATATGAGCATCATTTAATGCTTTTCTAAAAAGAAGTGATAAAGGTTTTACTCTTCTTGATACTGAGCAACTCAAAGAAATAAAAGAAAACTCTTATATTAAATGAAACACTGATGCCGAAATTACTTGGATAGAATATAGTGATCTCGAATGTCCTTACTGTGCAAAACTTCATAATGCTGGAACTCCTGAAGATCTTATAGAAAAATATGGAGATAAATTAAATATAGTATTTAACCACTTTCCTCTTCAGTTTCATAATAACGCTCTTCCATGAGCACAAATAGCTGAATGTTTATGAGAAACCAACTGAGGTGAGGCTTTCTATGAATTAATTGAAACCTCTTTTGCTGAAGAAAACTCAAAGAAAAGCTTTCTTATAGATGAAGCGGTAAAACTCTGAGCAAATGAAGATACCTTAAAAGAATGTTTAAACGCTGATAAGTATGAAGATAAAGTAACAAAACAAATGGAAACTGGAGCTAAGCTTTTTTGAATTACAGGAACTCCTGGAAATATACTTATAAACAATGCCACTGGAGAATACGAAGTAATTTCTTGAGCATATCCAACGAGCGCATTTGAAACTATAATTGATAAACTTCTTAAATAATTATTCAATACTAAAAAATACTCAGTTCATATATTATATATCATAAAAAGGTGAACCATGAAAAGTACAGCACTAAGAAATATCTCTTTAGGTCTCTTATCTGTGCTTTTTGTATTTTCAGCCGTATACTGATTTTCAGGATGGCAAGGAGTAGAAAATGCTAATGACTGAGAGTCTCTTACCCATACTATATGGAACTCTCTCGTTGACGGAGTCGTTAAGAAAACATGAGATGTAGCTGAAACCATTACTGGAATTAAAACTTTCGGGCTAAAGCAAAAAAAGAGTGCTGGAAATCTATAAATTTCTGTTATAAATCCATAGAGAAACAAATGAAATTAACCTATCTTTTCTCAATCATCTATGGTTAAAGATATG
>Ga0228614_1000333_pt1 | contig 27980 bp, 22 predicted proteins | sample 15DmetaG_FD_190531 | JGI IMG/M metagenome (GOLD analysis project Ga0228614, IMG submission 190531) | Seawater microbial communities from Monterey Bay, California, United States - 15D | ecosystem: Environmental > Aquatic > Marine > Coastal | place: USA: California | collected 2016-10-13
AAGCTTCCATCCCCTTTACCATTCTGAGAATGGTATTTTTCAAGATGATTTTTAAAGGCTTCTAAATCTGAAACTTCATAATCTTTTCCGTAATCATCTTTTATTATTGTCATGGGTCTAGAAGCTAATAGGAACTGTAATTATTCAAATCTGTAAATTCCACAATAATCTGACCGAGGTTCCAGCTTGGAATGTAATAGGTAAAAGAAGAATCCTGAAGAATTTCCTCAAAAATACGCTTTTGTAAAACGCTTGAATTTCCAGTAATAATTGTCAGAGAAAAAGAACCCTTATTTTTTTCTTCAGCTAGGGTGTCTCTGACTTTTTCCATTGCCTCTTTATGCCGGATAAGGTGAAGGTCTATTGTTTTTATGAAGTATTTTTTAAATAAAGTTAGAAATGATCTTTATGGGTTTCGTGAAGTAAGATAGCGTTTAATGTGCATTTGGTCAAGCGAGTCCGAATCTCCGTATTGTTCTCTTAACTCTGAGAGTCTCAGGTGAAGTTGTTCTTGAATTCCTGCGTAATCAGGCGAGTTGTAAAGATTATTCATTTCAGAAGGATCGTTTTCCAAATCGTACATTTCCCATTCGTCTATGTCGTAATAAAAATGCATGAGCTTGTAGCGGTCAGTACGAACACCGTAATGACGCTTTACCATGTGTACGGAAGGATATTCATAATAGGTGTAGTAAATGGCATCTCTCCATGTACCTCCTTTTTGATTGACAACATTTCTAAAGGACATACCTTGCATATCATCCGGTTTTGCCAAGCCAGCATAATCTAAAAAGGTTGGTGCAAAATCAAGATTTTGCACCATTTGATTGACCACAGACCCTGCGGGTATTTCTTTGGGATATCGCATTAGCATCGGGGTACGAAGAGATTCTTCATACATAAATCGTTTGTCAAACCAGCCGTGTTCTCCAAGATAAAATCCTTGATCCGAGGTGTAAACTACAATGGTGTTTTCTGTTAAACCCTCAGCATCCAAATAGGCTAAAACTTCACCTACGCCATCATCTACAGACTGGATGGTTCTCAGGTAGTCTTTTAAATAACGATTAAACTTCCACAACGCAAGTTCTTCCCATTCCAGGTTTTTACTTTTCATAGCATCGTTTTTCGGGGTGTAAGCATCCAGCCAAGCTTGTTTTTGTTCGGGATCAAAACGTTCAAGTTCTCGTTCAAAGCCGGTATTGTTACCGTAAGGATCGGTTAGCATTTTAAAATCGTGTCCCCAACGTCCGTGTCCACCATTTCCATGGGCCTTAGCAATTTGCTCTTCAGAAGCGGCAATAAGCATTTCTTGTGTTTTTGCTGCGGTTCCTCGGTTGGAGTAATCATCAAAAAAGTTGGCTGGAGGATCAAACGTTTTGTCATCAAAAAGGGTGAGGTATTTTTCTTCCGGTTTCCAATTTCTGTGAGGTGCTTTCTGATGGTACAAAAGTAAAAAAGGTTGTTCTTTCTGGCGTTTATTTTTGAGCCAATCCAATGCCAAATTTGTTGTCACTGAAGTAACGTAACCCTTGATTCGTTCTTTAACCCCGTCAATGATGAAGTCAGGATTGTAATAATGTCCTTGGCCCGGGAGTACGGCAGAATAGTCAAATCCTTGAGGAAGCCCTCTGAGGTGAATCTTCCCAATCAGGGCTGTTTGGTACCCGGCCTTTTGGAGGTGTTTTGCAAAATTATCCTGATCCCAATTAAAGTCCTGAATGTTATCTACTTTTCCGTTTACAAAACTGTGTTTTCCGGTGAGCATTACCGCCCGACTGGGAGCGCAAATGGAATTCGTTACAAAGCCTTTTTGAAATAAGGCGCCTTCTTGTGCAATTCGATCAATATTGGGGGTGTTGTTCAAACCATAACCGTAGGCACTAACCGCTTGGTAGGCATGATCATCGGACATGATAAAGACAATATTAGGGGGACTCTCGATCTCAGTTTGACAGGATAGAAATACAATTAGCATCAACCCAAATGGAATGAATTTTTTGATCATTTTAGAAGCTTTTTTTTAAAGATAAAAATAATTTAAAAAAGCCATACATACGTTTTCAATTGTTGTATCCGAACCTTTTCAACTGCTGCTGGCTGGAACGCCAATTTTTAGACACTTTTACATACAGCTCTAGATGAATTTTTTTTCCAAAAAATTGCTGCAATGATTTTCTCGCTCCTATTCCCACGCGTTTCAGGGCACTTCCTTTGTGTCCAATTACAATTCCTTTTTGGGTTTCTCTCTCAACTAAAATTACAGAACGAATTTTAATGATTTTAGGTTCTTCAAGAAATGATTCGGTTACAACTTCTACAGCGTAAGGAATTTCTTTAGAATAATGTGCTAAAATTTGTTCTCGAATGGCTTCATTCACGAAAAAACGTTCGGGTTTATCCGTTAATTGGTCTTTAGGGAAATAGGCAGGTGAGGGGGGGAGTTTTGAGACTAAAATTTCTAAAAGCTCGGGAACGTAAAAACCCGTAAGGGCAGAAATAGGAAACACTTTTGCCTCGGGAAACAGCCCCTCCCAGTACTTAACTGCTTTTTCGAGTACCTCTTGATCAATCTGATCAATTTTATTTATCAGTATGTAAAGCGGGGCTTTTGTTTTTTTTATTTTTTCAAAGAAATGAGCTTCTTTCAATTCTTTTTCTTCGGGAGTAACCATGTACAGTAACACATCGGCATCAACCAAAGCTTCTTTCACAAAATTCATCATTGAATTTTGCATTTCATAAGCGGGTTTGATCACCCCGGGGGTGTCCGAGAGAACCATCTGAAAATCATCCCCATTGACGATCCCCAAGATTCGGTGTCTGGTGGTTTGAGCTTTATGGGTGATTATGGAAAGTTCCTTACCTACTAAAGCATTCATCAGGGTAGACTTTCCCACATTAGGATTCCCAATGATGCTTACAAAACCTGATTTGTGTTGTTGTGTCTCCAATGCGTTTATTTAGTGTCAAAGGTAGTGATAATTAAAGGGAGATGTTTCTGTTTGAAGATGGCTCTTTGGGGTAAATCGGTAAAAAACCTTCAAATCTTGTAGGAAGGTATCACAAAAGAATAAAGGGGTTTTATGTACAGCATCGGAAAATCTAAAAGGATGAATTGCCAAATAAATGATAGCTTGACGGCATTCAACTTTGTTTTGATGGGTCTGTTTTTTTTCTCAAAACCAAGAAAATAAATACAAGAGGAATAATAGCCAATACGAGATGGAAATAGCGTACAAAGTTTGGAACCACAGTTACCCCTACGATGTAGATTCCAAAAAAATTGATCAAAGAAAGTGAAGTGTAAATTTTGATGGTAGCAGATTTTGTAAATTTACTTCCGTCATAATCCGATTTATTGGGTAGGGCAAGTAGGGATTGGATGCTGTAAAGTGTTGCTACAGCAAAATGTTCAGGATTAGGGTCTAGATAAAAGAAATTGAATTCAGAGATTACCACCACAATCCCATAGACGAAGTATCCCATTTTAATGTAAACCCCATTTTTCTCATACAACCCATACAGGGATAGAAGTATGCAAAATGAAGTAATTATGATTTGAATTACCATTTAATTTTTAACGTAGTTATTTTCTATTACAAAAATATTAAAAAAATAGTAAATATGAATTTATTTAAAGATTTTATCAAGGGAGTTTATTGATGAAAACCTTCCTCTTATTAAAGACAGTGATAACATTGCTGAAGAATTTGAAAAATTTTGGAATAAAGAACGATTAGAATACATCGATAACTTAGTTGAAGAAGAAAAATTAGATAAAGACAAACTTGAAAAAGTCATAGGGGATTATTTATTTACTGAAAAAGAACCGCTTCGGGATGACTTAATTGATCTGTTACAAAAAAGACCTTCCTTAAAAGAACGATCTTCCACTTCAAAAAGGCTGAAAAAAATCATTCTCAACTTTGTAGAAACCTACATTGCTGGAGTCGGATTTTAGAATACGGGGAATAAAAAGATTGGATCCTCTATGGGGAGAAAAGCCTACTCTTAATTGGCCTTAAGCACTTTATCTTAACCCATTGATGTCATACCGTGACACAAAATTCCAAACCAATTCAGCTGTATTCTGACCTTGAAAAGTTGCGTTAAACCAAACATGATCCCCTCCGATGTATTTGTAATGCTCAACAGAAACTGAGTTGTCTCCTCCGCCATAAACATAATGCTCAATTGGGATTGCTCCACTATTGTCAGTGGTTACAGTAGGGCTTGTGGATGTATTGTTAAAATCAATCCAGTAATCTAAGGTGCTTTGTGAAGAATCATAGTCACTGCTACCCTGATACGGGAGAACCTTATCTGAAGTTCCATGAAGATGAACTATCGGCATGGGATGACTTGTAGATCCTGTACAATCTAACATTGCACCAGAAACAGAGGCTACTGCAGCAATTAAATTACTTTTAAAATTTGCAAGCCCATACGCCATCATAGCTCCATTAGAGTATCCAGCTGCATAAATTCTTGTCCTATCTACCTCATACTTGGATGAAATATCACTAATCAAAGCTTCAATAAATCCGAGATCATCAGCAGTACTTTTATTATCTTCTCCTTTTGGACAAGGATTCCAATGAGAGGAACCCCCAGAACAACTACCTTGTGGATAAACTAAAATAAAAGTGTCAGTTTCAGCCACTGAACGCATATCAGCAGTGTTCAAATAATTACTTGCATAATCACCAAACCCATGGAAGTTTAGCATTAATGGGACGGTTGATTTTCCGTCATAGGAATCGGGGATAAACAAAACATATTCTCTACTAATACCCTCGTGAACTATTGATTGGGCACTAGTATTAGCATAACAAGAGTTTAAATTATCCTTTATTTCACTCTTTTTACAACTGTTCAGAATTGTGAGTAAAATAATAAAGAATAAAATTGATTTTCTCATTTGGTAAATATAAAACGGTTACACTAGAATAGCATAACCGTTTTGTTGTTTTAGTAGAGTTTACCTTTGAAATACCGAACATTTTCAAACCCCGAGATTTTTTAATTACATTAAAAAGAGATTAATCTTATGTAGGAAGATGATTTAAACTCCATTAATAATTAATTTTTGTTAAGATAGGATTCGATTGATTTTGCCGTATCCAAAACAGTCTTTTTAAAGGGTATTGGATTCCAATCAAAGGTTTTAGTTGTTAAGGATACATCACCGTTGTATGTTTTACCAATAAAAGATCTCATGCTTTTTGCTTCCCTATCAAAATTACCTAGGAGTTTGAGTAAAAAATTAGGTGCCAGCTTTGTACTTACTTTATCATAACCATTGGATTTAAGTATTTTGGCCACTTCCTGAAAAGCGAAAGGTTCTTCAGTAGTGACAATAAATCTTTTCCCGTCTGCTTTGTCATTTTCAAGAGCTAGTACATGTATTTTAGCAATGTCTCTTACGTCAGACATATTAATAGAAGCTTGAGGAACCATAGGCATTTTTCCTTGAATCATATTTGTAAACATGCTCATAGAAGCCCCCGTTAAGTCTCCTGATAAACTTGGTCCAAAAACAGGACCTGGGTTTACAACAGCGAATTCCATTTTAGGAGTGTCTTGTTGAGCATTAATAAAGTCCCAAGCAGCTTGTTCTGCCAAGGTTTTACTTTTTGCATAAGCAGAAACATTTTTTGCTTTTACATTCGTCCATGATTCCGAATTGACTTTGATGGATTTATCAGCATTTTCTAACATAGAAACCATCGATGAAGTTAAAACAACTCTTTTAATACCTGCACTTTTTGCAGCTTTTAAAGCTCTCATTGTACCATCAACAGCCGGTCTAATGTATTGATTTTCATCTTTTGGCTCGATATTAATAAATGGAGAGGCCACGTGCATTACATACTCACATCCCTTCATTGCATCGTCCCAACCATCATCGCTTAACAGGTCCAACTCACAAAATTCTAAATTGTCTTTTGGATCCACTTCTTTTTTAATTGCCTCAATAACCTTTTGGGATTTTGATAAACTTCTAACGGATCCACGGACTGAATATCCATTCTTCAATAATTCCACGGCACAGTGATTTCCTATGTAACCTGAAATGCCAGTTAATAATACCTTTTTATTCATTTGATAGATTATTTATTATTACTTTTGATTTGATAGTAAAAATAATAAAATTACTATTGTTTTGATAGTAATAATTGTTTTTTTAATAATTATGTCATTTTTAAATACGTTTTTTAGGTGTGATTGTCCTGTAACTTCAGCATTAGATATTGTTGGAGACAAATGGACGCTTGTTATTGTAAAGTTGATGTTATTGGAGCAAAAGAAAACATTTAAAGAGTTCTCTGAAAGCGATGAATCAATTGCACCGAGTATTTTGTCTAATAGGTTAAAAATGCTTGAAAAAATGGGATTTATTGTCAAAGAAAAATTGCCTGATAACCAAAAAACGAATCACTATTTTCTTACAGAAAAAGGACTTTCGTTAACACCGGTTGTAATAGAGTTGGCCTTGTGGAGCCATAACAACATTAAACCTTATGATAATCAAGACATTGCAAATGTTAAGGATAAAAATGAATTACACCTGGCAGTCATTGAAAGATACAAATCAAAAACGGTTACACTAGAATAGCATAACCGTTTTGTTGTTTTAGTAGCGAGGGCAGGACTCGAACCTGCGACCTTCGGGTTATGAGCCCGACGAGCTACCACTGCTCTACCTCGCGAAATGAAAGGCAAATTTACAACTTTAAACCTTGTTGTGCAACTCCATTTCCCTCTGTTTTTTCTAAAATGGATTTGATTTGATCCGTGTTTTAAAAAATCTTTAAAGATTTGAAGGATGCCCTAGCTCATAATAAAGTACTTTTGCACTCAAATAGAGTTTATGAGCAGTATTGTTGCCATAGTAGGAAGACCCAATGTAGGGAAGTCAACTTTTTTTAATAGGATGATTCAAAAGCGGGAAGCTATTGTTGATGCTGTAAGTGGTGTGACCCGTGATCGACATTATGGAAAGTCAGATTGGAACGGACGAATATTTACCTTAATTGATACAGGAGGTTACGTAGAACGAAGTGACGATATTTTTCAAAAAGAAATTGACAAACAGGTAAATCTAGCTATTGAAGAAGCAGATGCTATTATTTTTATGGTAGATGCTACTGATGGAATCACCGGAATGGACGAAACCATGGCAAAATTGCTCAGACGAGCTCAAAAGCCAATTTTTCTTGCACTTAATAAAGTTGACAATGCCCTTCATAGAGAAAACACCTTGGAATTTTATGCACTTGGATTTGAAACTTTGTATCCGATTTCAAGTATTAACGGGAGTGGAAGTGGAGAATTGTTAGACGACCTGATCCAAAGTTTACCCAATGAAGAGGAGGCTGCAGCAGATGCCCTTCCTCGTTTTGCAGTTGTGGGCAGACCTAATGCTGGAAAATCTTCTTTCATCAATGCATTGATCGGCGAAGATCGCTACATAGTAACCGATATTGCAGGTACCACTCGTGATAGTATTGACACCCAGTACAACCGCTTTGGTTTTGACTTTAAATTAGTTGATACAGCTGGAATAAGAAGAAAAGCTAAAGTAAAGGAAGATATTGAATTCTATTCCGTAATGCGTTCGGTTCGTGCTATTGAAAATTCAGATGTATGTCTTTTGGTGGTGGACGCTAATCGTGGATTCGACGGACAGGTTCAAAATATTTTTTGGCTAGCCCATAGAAACCATAAGGGCATCGTAATTTTAATCAATAAATGGGATCTTGTAGAAAAAGATACTCATGCTGCCAAGGCTTTTGAAACAGCAATTCGAAAAGAAATTGCACCCTTTACGGATGTACCCATTTTGTTTGTTTCTTCATTAACAAAGCAACGAATTTTTAAAGCGGTGGAAACCGCAGTAGAGATTTATCAAAACCGATCCAAGAGAATTCCTACTCGAGAATTTAACAACCAAATGCTCCCCATCATTGAAAAATTTCCACCCCCCTCTTACAAAGGAAAATTTGTAAAAATAAAATTCTGTACCCAGTTGCCTACACCTTATCCTCAATTTGCTTTTTTCTGTAATCTACCACAATACGTCAAAGATCCTTATCGTAGATTTTTAGAAAACAAATTGCGAGAGATTTACAACTTTAAAGGAATTCCGATTCAGATTTTTTTCAGAAAAAAATAGATTACATTTTTTCTTTAAGCTGAATTAAAGCTGCTTTTACTCGTTCTAACTTTGCTAACATTTCTTCTTTTGAACCCGAATTGGATTTGTTTTGAAGTTGCTTTTTAGCACCTTCCAGCGTCATCCCTTTTTCTTTGACCAGATGATAAATAAACTGAAGGGTTAAAATGTTTTCTGGGGTGTATTTCCGAGTACCACTGGTTTTTTTCTTGGGCTGGATTTCTTTAAATTCTTTTTCCCAAAAACGAAGCAATGAGGGTTGAACATCAAATGCTTTTGCAACCTCACCGATTGAATAATATCTTTTTTCAGGAAGGTTTACATGCATTTTAATCCATGGATTGGTTTTCTTGTCTGGACTGGGTCACTAGGGCGTCAAATTCTTTTTGGGAAAGATTTCCATAATAAAAATTCAAAGGATTTATTTTTTTATTATCCTTAAAAATTTCATAGTGTAAATGGGGAGCAATAGACCGGCCTGTATTCCCTACATAACCGATGATGTCACCGCGTTTTACTTTTTGACCTCTTCGTACATTGTATTTACTTAGGTGAGCATACAAACTCACATAACCGAAACCGTGGTCAATACGAATATGTCTTCCATACCCTGAAGAACGATTATCAGCTCTTTTAATTACACCATTACCCGTTGCATAAATAGGGGTACCTTTTTTGGCGCTAAAGTCCATACCGTAATGAAAGCGTCTTTTTTTGGTAAAAGGGTCAATTCGGTATCCATAGCCTGAGGCCATTCGTTTTAAGTCTCCATTTTTTACAGGTTGGATGGAAGGTATTGCCTCAATAAGTTCAGACTTATTGGCTGCTAAACGTTCAATTTCGTCTAAGGATCTAGATTGAACTACAGTTTGCTTGGAGAGAATATCAATTCGTTTTGCAGTATTGATAATCAAGTCGGAATTGTCATAGCCTTCCAGGTCTTTGTAACGGTTTACACCTCCAAAACCTGCTTTTCGCTGTGCTTCAGGAATCGGACTGGCTTCAAAATATTCACGATAAATATTATTGTCTCGCTCTTCAATATTGGACACAACAGCCTCGATCTGATTCAATTTTTTATCGAGTATTTCAAATTGAAGTTCGTAATTTTCAAGGGCTCTTCTTTGACTGATTTCTGCGGGGGTGTTAATCCAATCAGAATTGAGCAGGATTAACAAAGAACTCAGCCCGAATACAAAGGAGGAAAGGATAAATAAAAAGAAGTTAGAAATTCGTTTTTTATTCGTAACCTTAATGGGCCTGTAAGAAAGCGTTTCAGGATCGTAATAGTATTTAACTTTACTCATAAAGTTTTGTAAATTTTCTTTTCTTTTGCAGTATCAAAAATGTTATTCTCTCAAAGTTATCAATTTTGAGGTAAAAAAACTAGTTTTAATCCGTTGCAAAGATAAGCAACTTAAATTTTATAGCAGTAGAGCATGAAATCCACCGAAGTAAGGCAGCAATTTTTAGATTTTTTTGCTTCAAAAGCCCATACCATTGTTCCCTCAGCCCCTATGGTTATTAAAGACGATCCAACGTTGATGTTTACCAATGCAGGAATGAATCCTTTTAAAGAGTATTTTTTGGGTAATGCAAAGCCCAGCTCCAAACGAATTACAGACACCCAAAAATGTTTACGGGTTTCTGGAAAGCACAACGATCTAGAGGAAGTAGGAATAGATACCTACCACCATACCTTTTTTGAAATGCTTGGAAATTGGAGTTTTGGAGATTATTTTAAAAAAGAAGCCATAAGTTGGGCATGGGAACTCCTTACGGAAGTGTATCAAATTGATCCTTCCAAACTTTATGTTACCATTTTTGAGGGCGCTGCAGAGGAGGGAATTGCAAAGGACACAGAGGCCTATGAATTTTGGAAGGTCATTCTACCAGAAGATCGGATTTTACTGGGAAATAAAAAAGACAATTTTTGGGAAATGGGCGACCAAGGTCCATGTGGTCCTTGTTCTGAAATTCATGTTGACATTCGAACGGATGAAGAGAAAAGTAAAATTTCAGGTGCTGAATTAGTCAATAAGGACCATCCACATGTTGTGGAAGTTTGGAATCTTGTTTTCATAGAATACAATAGAAAAGCGGACGGAAGTTTAGAAAAACTACCTCAACAACACATTGATACCGGGATGGGTTTTGAACGCCTTTGTATGGTTCTTCAAAATAAAAATTCGAACTATGATACGGATGTATTTACTCCACTTATTCGTGAAATAGAGACCCTTACTAACGCAACTTACGGTAATACTGAAAATACAGATCGGGCAATACGTGTCATCGCGGATCACCTTAGAACAGTTTATTTTGCCATTGCCGACGGACAACTACCCAGTAACAACGGAGCGGGTTATGTCATCCGTAGAATTTTAAGAAGAGCCATTCGATACGGTTTTACTTTTTTAAATCAAAAAGAACCTTTTATTCATCAATTGGTGGAGACACTCAGCCAACAAATGGGAAAAGCATTCCCAGAACTTATCAAAGAACAACAATTGGCTTTTAATGTGATTCGTGAAGAAGAAAATTCATTTCTCAAAACCTTAGATCAAGGTTTACTTCTTTTGGAGAGTATTTTAAAAAACTCCAAAAACAAAACCATAGAAGGAACCAAGGCTTTTGAGTTGTACGATACTTTCGGATTCCCGTTTGATCTAACCGCACTGATCGCGAGCGAAAGAGGATATGCCGTAGATGAAAAAGGATTTGAAGCCGCCATGGAGGCACAAAAATCCCGCTCTAGAGCGGCAGCAGCGTCCAAAGCAGGAGACTGGATGGTGTTAAGGGAAGACGATACCGAAGAATTTGTTGGTTACGATCATCTAGAAACTCAAGTTAAAATAACAAGATATCGCAAGATGACCTCAGCCAAAGAAGGTGATTTTTATCAGTTGGTATTCAATCTTACCCCTTTTTATCCTGAAGGAGGAGGTCAGGTGGGAGACAAGGGCTATCTCGAATCAAGCAAGGGAGATATTTTTTACATCCTTAATACGAGAAAAGAAAATAATTTAATTGTTCATCAAACCAAAACCATTCCTGAAAAACTGGAGGATAGCTTTACTGCTGTAGTAGACGAAAAACAACGAAGTAAAACTTCTTGTAACCATACCGCAACTCACTTGATGCATCAAGCTTTACGATCGGTATTAGGCTCCCATGTTGAACAAAAAGGTTCTATGGTACACTCGGGAATGTTTCGGTTTGATTTTTCACATTTTGCAAAAGTTAGTACTGAAGAACTCACTGCTGTAGAACAGTTTGTGAATGCTAGAATTCAAGAACAAATTGAGTTGCAAGAGGAACGTAATACTCCTTTTGACAAAGCTATTGAAAAGGGAGCCATGGCACTTTTTGGCGAAAAATATGGAGATACGGTAAGAACCATTCAATTTGGGCAGTCCATCGAATTGTGTGGGGGAACTCACGTTAAGAATACCTCTGAAATTTGGCATTTTAAAATCATCTCTGAGAGCGCAGTTGCTTCTGGGATTCGTAGAATTGAAGCGATTACTGGAGACGCTGTAAAAGTCTATTTTGAAGAGCAAAGTGAGTTGCTGGATAAAGTAAACCAATTGCTCAAGCAAAGTCAAGACCCCTTAAAGGCCATAGAAAGTTTACAACATGAGAATTCCAATTTAAAAAAGGAAATCAGTGCTTTGTCAAAACTCAAAGCGAAGATGCTTAAAGAGGAATTGAAAACGAAACTCAAGCTAATTGATGGGATTTCCTTTGTAGCTGCTGAAGTCGATCTCGATGCCCAAGGGATGAAAGATTTGTCTTTTGATATGGGTGAAGCATTAGAGCATGCGGTATTGGTTTTTGGTTCCAAAAAATCAGGTAAAGCCTTGTTGAGTTGTTACATATCAAAAAGTGTAGTGAATGATCAACAAAAAGATGCGGGTGCAGTGGTAAGAGCACTCGGGAAATACATACAAGGAGGAGGAGGAGGACAGCCTTTCTTTGCAACCGCAGGAGGTAAAAATGCAGATGGAATACCCACAGCTCTTGCAGCTGCAGAAAAGATTTGTTTTGCTTAAAGGCTCTCGGTGGTGTTCGGAGGATAGTTGCCGATAATCTCTTGGACAAATAGGGCAATTCTTTCATCTCTGTCTTTCATGTTTTCATGAATCCCACCACGACCCTTTCCTTGCCAAATTAGCTGCTTGCTTACTCCGTCAATTACATTTATGTAAAGGGTGCCTTCCGTGCGAGTGCTCACCGTATTGGTGTTAGGAGCTCCCCAAAACCACGGATTAAAGCCCCAGCCCCAGCCCCAACCAAAGGAATTCATATTATTTATGTAGATTTTTTCTTTGGCACGAGTGGAAAACCCAATCAAAAGATCAGGTGTTTCAGACTTTGAAAGTCCTTTGCTGCTGAACTCCAAATCAATGGCTTTTAAAATACGACGTTTGTCTAGATCCGAAATGTCAACCTTATCAATTTGAGGTTTGAAAAACGCATAGGTTTTGTATTGTGAAAAATCAACACTGCTATCAAAATCAGAGAATACCTGAATTGAAGCACAGGAAACAAAGAGTAAAACAGAAAAAATAATTGTTAAGTACTTCATATTACATTTATTTTAGATTCATTTAGATTTAAAGCTCAAAAAGTATGCCGAAAATTTTTAGCCTGCTTTTGGGTCGTACCCATAGGGGCAATGACGACAATTGCTTTGACAGCAGTACCCCCTTTTAAGATGATACTGTTCTGTAAATACCTTGTATCCATCCTCCGATAAATAAAAATCACCCGCTTCTAGTGGAGGTAGTCTTTGTGTCATTTTAATGTACTTTTGAGCATGAATTTTTTTGATACTGTCAAAAGTAGTACAAATCAATTGCTTGGCGTAATTGATGGGCATCGGATTACACTCAAAAGGGAAGATTTGATCCATCCGATGATCTCTGGAAATAAATTTCGTAAACTCAAATACAACTTTGAAAAATTTTTAAAACAGAACAGACCAACTGTTTTGACCTTTGGAGGAGCTTTTTCAAATCATTTAGCAGCAACTGCTCAAGCAGGAAATTTATCTGGTATTCAAACGATTGGTATTGTGCGTGGAGAGGAATGGGAACAAAAAATTGAAAGCAGTACAACACTTGATTTTTGCCAAAAACAGGGCATGCAACTTTATTGTATTTCAAGGGAGGATTACAGAAAAAAGGAACAGTCCAATCAAGTTAAAAAACTTCAACCAAAGAATGAAAATTTAGTCTTGCTTCCCGAAGGTGGAACAAATGCTTTGGCAGTTAAGGGATGTACAGAGATTTTAACTGCAGAAGACAAACATTTTGACACCATCTGTTGTTGTGTCGGAACGGGAGGTACTTTAGCAGGAATTGCAGAAAGTACCCAAGAACATCAAAGCGTTTTAGGATTTAATGCATTAAATAATCCTGAGCTAAAGGAATCCATCAAAAGTTTTTCTAAGAGAGACAATTGGAGTCTGATTTCTAAATACACTTTTGGGGGATATGCTAAGTTTAATATTGAACTTATTTTGTTTATGAATCATTTTTATCAACAATATCAGATTCCTTTGGATCCAATCTACACTGGAAAAATGCTTTTTGGTATTTTTGATCTAATTAAAACTAAGAAGTGGTCATGGGGGGAAAATATTTTAGTGATTCACAGCGGTGGACTTCAAGGGGTAAAACCAATGAATCTTCAACTCAAAAAGCGCAAAATGCCTGTTTTGAGTTATGCAGAAGAATTGCACTTTTGATTTTTCTATTTTCGATAAGTTCTTGCGGGAGTTCAAAAAAAATAGTTGAGGAAAGGCAACAACCCATTGCAAAAAAAGAAGTGGTTGAGGTAAAAAAACCAGAAAAGCAAAAACAAGAATACACTTCGATAAAAGTACTTACCAACAAAGAAAAAATCAACTTGTACATCGAACAATATGCTGCAATAGCTCAAAATGAAATGGAATCTTATGGGATTCCTGCAAGCATAACATTGGCACAGGGAATTTTAGAATCGGGAATGGGCTATGGACGTTTGGCGGTAGAAGGGAATAATCATTTTGGTATTAAATGTCACAAGGCTTGGGATGGGGAACGCATCTACCACGACGACGATGAAAAAGGAGAGTGTTTTAGAGTTTACAATAACCCAGAAAATTCTTTTCGAGATCATTCATTATTTCTAAAAAATCGAAGTCGCTATGCCTTTTTATTTGACATTAAAACCGCTCATTACAAAGCTTGGGCAAAAGGATTAAAAAAAGCAGGCTATGCTACCGATCCTGAATATCCGAATAAATTAATAAGTCTCATTGAGCGTTTTGATTTGACTCAATACGACAAGGATCAAAGAATGGCAAAAAAATCAAAAAATTCAGATAAGAAAAAAATTATTCATAAAGTAAAAAAAGGAGATACTCTTTATTCGGTATCGAAACAATACAATGTTACTGTAGAGCGAATCATAAAGCTCAATGAAATTCAGGATCAAACAATCTATTTGGGACAATCCCTCAAAATTCCAACCAAACCATAAAAATGCGATATCAGAGAAGTAGTAGCTTATTTAAAGAAGCACAAGCTGTAATCCCTGGAGGAGTAAATTCTCCTGTTCGGGCGTTCAAATCCGTAGGGGGAACCCCAATTTTTGTTGAACGGGCTCAGGGTGCTTATTTACACGATGAAGACGGAAATAAATTGATTGATTACATTTCCAGTTGGGGGCCAATGATATTAGGACACGCTTATTCACCTGTTATTGATGCGATAAAAGAGCAAGCAAACAAAGGAACTTCTTTTGGAATGCCAACTGCTCTGGAAACAGAGATCGCCACTTTGGCTCTTGAAATGGTTCCCAATATGGATAAAATTCGCTTTGTAAATTCTGGAACCGAGGCATGTATGAGTGCTGTGCGTTTGGCAAGAGGTGCCAGTGGTAGGGAAAAAATAATCAAATTTGCAGGCTGTTATCACGGACATTCGGATGCTTTTCTTATTCAAGCCGGGAGTGGTGCTGTAACCTTTGGAAGTCCGAGCAGCCCAGGAGTGACCAAAGGAACGGCGCAAGATACACTGCTGGCTCCGTACAACAACTTAGAGGCTGTAGAACAACTCTTTTTGGAGTACCCTGATGAAATTGCAGCGATTATCATTGAACCTGTGGCAGGAAACATGGGATGCATTCCTCCTATTGAAGGCTTTTTAGAAGGTTTAAGAAATTTGTGTGACCAATATGCTGCCTATTTCATTTTTGATGAAGTAATGACAGGCTTTCGGTTGGCAAAAGGAGGCGCACAAGAATTGCTTGGTGTCAAAGCGGACATTGTAACTTTTGGGAAGGTTATTGGAGGAGGACTTCCGGTAGGAGCATTTGCTGCAAGAGACGAAATTATGAGTCATTTGGCACCAGACGGGCCTGTGTATCAAGCAGGGACTTTGAGTGGAAACCCCTTGGCTATGGCTGCTGGATTGACCATGCTTCAGACGCTTAATAATGACGATGAATTATTTGATCGTTTGGCAGAAAAAACAAAACGTCTTCACCATGGTTTGGATGCTGTTTTAACCACTTCTCAAATTCCTTATCAAATCAATCGATTAGGCTCGATGATTTCAGTGCATTTTACAGATCAACCCGTTACTGACTTTGAATCTGCTGCTAAAGGAAACAACCCTGTTTTTAACCAGTATTTTCACGGAATGTTAGATGAAGGAATTTACTTGCCTCCCAGTGCTTTTGAGAGCTATTTTTTGAATGACGCACTCAGTAATTCTGATATTGATGAAACGATTGATGCCTTTAAAAGGGTAATAAAAAAGCTCGCTTAGCGAGCTTTTTTAAAGTTAGTTTTTTCTTTTTCTAGAGGGATGATTTTGTTTAGGATGTCGCCCTCTGTGTACCATCTGCGACTTTTTTGAATGTTGCATTTTTTTCCAAGTGCTTTTTTGTTCTTCATTCAAAACAGCATTTACTTCTTTCTGAACAGCAATTCGATGATCCAGCCTTTTCAGATGCATTTCATAGCGATCTTCTGAAGAAAGGTTCTCTTTCTTTTTGAGAGGTTCAGGTCTTGGATTGTTTTTAAAAATTGCGATTAACTGATTGGTTTGGTTGTCTGAAAGCTCCAAAGCCAGCTGCATTTTTTTGGCTTGCAAAGTGGCGCGTTGTTCAACACTGAGTTGTTCACCGTGGATGGGATGCTGAGCCAAAACCATTAAAGGAAGTGAAAGGGCAAAAAGGAATATTAAATTTTTCATAATTAAGTGTTTTGTTTCTCTTTTAGATTGACAACTCACCTAATCGTTTAAAGCATTCACTTTAATTTAACATTTCAATAAATAATCCTTTTTCGTTTTTCACCACTTTAGCCAGTTTTTTCTGTACGAGAACTTTTAGAGAGGTATCCCACTTTTTATTGCTCAATCCTGCTGCAGATTTTACTTCAACCAATGCATTCGAGTCCGCATTTTTTAGAATGTCAAGGATCATTTTTTCATCATCATTCAAAGCAACTTCTTTACGCTCAGGTTTCATTTGTGGGAAAAATAAAACCTCTTGAATGGAGCTGTTGTTTGTCATGAGCATGACCAATCGATCAATTCCAATTCCAATTCCTGAGGTCGGAGGCATCCCGAATTCCAAAGCTCGAATAAAATCATGGTCAATAAACATAGCTTCATCGTCCCCTTTTTCACTCAAAGCCAATTGGGCTTCAAAGCGTTCCTTTTGTTCAATTGGATCGTTGAGTTCAGAATAAGCATTGGCCAATTCTTTTCCGTTAACCATTAATTCAAAACGCTCTGTAAGTTTTTGATTTGACCGATGTTCTTTGGTAAGTGGACTCATCGATTTGGGGTAGTCAATGATAAAGGTGGGTTGTATGTAGTGATGTTCACATTTTTCACCAAAGATTTCGTCGATCAATTTACCTTCACCCATGGTTTTATCAACTTCTAATCCTAATGATTTTGCGGTATCTCGCAATTCACTTTCGGTCATATTAGAAACATCAATCCCCGTATGTGTTTGAATGGCTTCCAATATGGGTACTCTTGGGTAGGGTGCTTTAAAGTCAATGGTGTGGTCGCCTACTTGTACTTCAGTACTTTCATTTAGATCCAAAGCTACTTTTTCCAATAAGTTTTCAGTGGTTTCCATCATCCAGAAATAATCTTTGTAAGCCACGTACAATTCCATGACCGTAAATTCGGGATTGTGGGTGCGATCCATTCCCTCGTTTCTAAAGTCTTTTGCAAATTCAAAAACCCCTTCAAACCCACCAACGATAAGTCTTTTCAGGTATAATTCGTTTGCAATACGTAAATAAAGAGGAATGTTTAGCGCATTGTGATGAGTTACAAAAGGACGTGCAGCTGCCCCTCCTGGGATGGGCTGCAAGATGGGAGTTTCAACTTCTAAATAGCCTTTTTCTGTCAAGAAATTCCGAATGGTTGTTGTGATTTTAGAACGTTGGATAAACGTATTTTTCACCTGTGGATTGACAATCAAGTCCACATAGCGTTGTCGGTATCTCAATTCAGCATCATTAAACTCATCGTAAACAGTTCCGTCTGCATCGGTTTTAGGTAAGGGAAGCGGACGCAATGTTTTGTTTAAAAGAGTAAATTGAGTCACTTTGACCGTTTGTTCCCCAACCCTAGTAGTGAAAAGCGTTCCTTCAACACCGATTATGTCACCAATGTCAAGTAATTTTTTGTAAATATCGTTGTAGAGGGACTTGTCGTCTGAGGGACAAATTTCGTCTCGATTAAAATAGACTTGGATTTTACCTTTGCTGTCTTGCAATTCTGCAAAACTAGCTTTCCCTTGAATACGCCTAGACATTAATCTTCCGGCTAAAATCACTTTTTTACCCTCTTGATACTTTTCAGGCAGATAATTGGAATAAAAATCTACCGGAAAAAGTGAGGCAGGGTAGGGATTGACCCCTAGTTTTTTTAATTCTTCTAGTTTTTCTCTTCGAATAAGTTCCTGTTCGGAAAGCTTTGACATAAAATCAATATTTGTGCAAAGATAAGGAGACTAAAAAAATCTGAGGAGTCAAATTTTATATCTTTGTACTAATAGAATTTCATATGAGTTTTTTTCGCGTATTGTTGTCTATTTTATTTCCCCCTCTTGCCGTAATTGATCAAGGGTGTGGATCGGTATTTATCGTTTTCATCCTTACACTATGTGGGTGGGTTCCAGGTGTTATTGCTGCTTTAGTGATTTTAAACAATCCTGAACGTTGGAGCACAGGAAGATAAAGATGGGATGAAAAAAAATAAGACAGTTAAAATAATTGATTTAGGTCGAAAGTCCTATGGTGAAAGTCTTGCTGTTCAAGAAAAATACTTCAATGACATTATTGAGCTAAAGCGAGCCAATAGAAGGAATGGTACTTCAGAGCCTACAAACAACTTCTTGTTGTGGGTAGAGCATCCTCCTGTTTTTACTTTGGGGAAAAGTGGTAAAATAGAACATTTGTTAGTTGATCAGCAGGCACTTGCCGAAAAGGGAATTGAGTTTTTTCAGACCAATCGGGGGGGTGATATTACTTTTCACGGTCTCGGGCAAATTGTAGGTTATCCCATTTTTGATTTGGATAATTTTTTTACGGACATCCATAAATATTTGCGGTTTTTGGAGCAAGCGGTGATCGATACTCTTACCGAATACGGTTTAGAAGCGACCCGTAGTGAAGGTGAGACCGGTGTTTGGCTGGATGTAGGAACTCCATTTGCTCGAAAAATTTGTGCTATGGGCGTACGTGCAAGTCGTTGGGTGACCATGCACGGCTTTGCCTTAAACGTCAATACGGATTTGTCATATTTCAATCATATCGTACCCTGTGGGATTCAGGGAAAGGGGGTTACTTCGTTAGCAAAAGAATTGGGAGGGGAATTCAATACAGATGAGGTGAAACAAAAACTCATTAAAAATTTAGGAATACTATTTGAAGCCCATTGGGATGCAACTTAATTCATCTCATAAATAATAAAGCCATCTTTTTCTGACTGAACAACCATTTCGATGGCTTTATCACCGTCTGCGTTACTTAAGTCAGGGATCGCTGTACCGTACACAGGGAATCCTCCTACAAGACTTCCATTACTGAGATAAACATAAACTTTTTGAGTATCCAATTCGGTAAAGACCACATAGATGGTGTTTTTGATGTAATGAATCTTTGGAGAGGTGTATTTACCATATGGGAGTGTTACGGGGATTCCCTTAATATTTAAATTATTTCCATCCAAAGTAACCAAAGATTTTGCAGTCATGTCAATCTGGTGATCATCAGACAAATCTAAATTACTTAGAAGGACATTTCCTTTAGAATCAATTTGAAACATTGCTCCGGCTTTGGTCGTTCCGGCAAAGGTGTTACGGTATTCGAATAGCTTATTATCAGAGGTCTTGACGGATTCCTTTAATTTTATGCGGTCCGTTCCTTGCCGATTTAAAATTCGAATGCTGCCTTTGGTGGTTTGAAGAACGATGTAGTCTTTGGAGCCAAAACGGATGTGCTTAGGAGGGTGCATAAGGCCGTTTTGGACTGATTTTAATCGGAACCCACTTACTGTTTTTCCTCGGTTATCAATCATCTTTAGTTGTTCTCCATCTGCAATTAAAAATCGGTAATTTCGATTTAGATCGTAATCGAACACTGCTAAATGTTGGGGACTTTTGCCACTGAGTTTGAAATTAAATGGAGAAACAATTTTACCGTTTCGATCCAAAATTTGAAATCGGTCTGAAGTTCTAAAAGCCATTTGCAGTCTTTTATTTTTGTACAAATCCACTTGTTGAATCGTTCCGATTATGGGTCCAGAGAGTTCTTTTTTCCAATAGAGTTTTCCCGTATTTGAAAATAAGTACAAGACATTATTTACGTCTTGAACAACCACATCCATGGTTTTGTTTCTATGATTTTTGATCCATTGCGGCGCTCTAGATGCAGCTGCGTCTAGCGCAAAGCTGTATTGGCTAACTACACTGTTTTTTTGTGGAGTGGTATTCTTTTTTTGTACGGTTAATCGAGTTTGAATGAAATTATTTTCTGACACACCTTGAAGCACGACTAGAGGATAGTCTTTAAGTTTAATTTTATTCCAAGCTGTTTTTCGTTCTTTAGAAACAGTTGCCCACTTTTGTTTCAAATTAGTTGTTTTTCCCAGCCAAAGAAAAGTGCTGTTGTCCGCTAAGTCTTCACGTAAGGTTTTAAAATTTAGATCATTAAATAGAGTATTATTGTCAAGGTAACTTCCGATAATTTGTTTTAACTGCGCCTCTGAATTGGAGTACAAAAGAAAATCATCCAATTGAGAGCTCCATTGTGCATCGGTGTAATTTCCAAGTGTATTCAAAAGAACTTCCAAATCTTCAGGAAACTCTTGACGATAAAGAGCAACTCCTCGAAAAGTCCCCTGTGGATCCGAGGTCGAAAAAAGTTTGGGGTCAATTCGTTCTGTATTATTAAGATGAAAGAGTATGGTTTGGTTGTTTTGTAAATGAACCCAACCTATTTCATCTACTGCACTCAGAAGATCGAGATCAATGGAATTCAGTGGGATATTTATGTGACGACTGTATTTTTTGAATGCCTGTTCCAAAGCTTTGTAGTCTGCCAGGGAAAGTCCTAAATAGCTATCAAAACTTTGAGGAACAACTTGTGGGCTCAAAAGGCGTTGTGCATTTTGATCTTTGAGAAGGGCAATTTTGTCTGGGATTGAATCGTTGACAAAGCTTATTCCGTCTAAAGTAAAGGGTTCTTTTTTGGTATTAAAATCAAAAGAGTACCAACTCGATCCTAGAAACGGAAATAAGGAAGTGTTGGGAAATATTGAGGAGATTGTATCCTCAAATCCTTTTCTTAAAAAGAGACTTAGAGGCGCATTTTCGTTACTAATTTTCGCCAAATCGAATAATACTCCTTCTTGAATCCCTAATCGTTCGTTCTGAATATTCCGAATACTATTTTCAAGAATAAGTTTAGAAGTACTTTTGATAAATACTCCTTTAACCAGGCTGTGGAATATTTTTTTTGAATTGACTTCGCTTATTACAACTTTTACTTTGTCGTACGTGAAAGTTTCGCCTTGGGGAAGGCTGATACTGTCTTTAGGTTGTACGGTGTAGAGTAAGCTAACTCCCATTCCAGATTTTCCTTCAGGGGTAAAGCAGAGCAGTGTTTTGGAAGGAATTTGCTTGGGGAGCAAACTTTGGACCGCTTCGTAAAGAGTGGTATCGAGATTCAAAGTTTCTTTCAGAAAAGGAGAACTTGATAGTGCATTGCTGAGCATGTTTTGATCGTTTAGCTGTACAATAGCCAAAGTATTTTGAGGAACACAACTCAATAAGTCAAGAGCTTTTTTTTCAGACTTTGCGCAAGAAATAAAGAATATTAGGATGATTAATTTTAATACAAATCGCATAGAGTTCAAAAGTAAAAAACTCTTGCCTGCTTTTTTATTTTTTTGCTAAATGTTATCAACTGTTAAAAGACAAAAAATAATTTAAAAATCCAGCTTTAGTTGTTTGGGAAGAAGTTGAAATGATGTTCTATGATGCAGGGTTACTCCATGATTTCGAATTGCTTCACGATGGATCTGGGTAGGATATCCTTTGTTATTTTTCCATTGATACACTGGGAATTCAAGATCCAAGGTTTTCATAAAATCGTCTCGATAGGTTTTTGCCAAAACCGATGCCGCAGCAATATTTAAAAATTTACCATCTCCTTTGACAATACATTGATGCGGTATTTTACGAAAGGGTTTAAATTTATTTCCATCTACACTGATGAATTTTGGTTTTAAACTGAGTTTTGCTAAGGCCAAATGCATGGCTTTTATGGAGGCGTTAAGAATGTTGATTGCATCAATTTCGTCTTGATAAACATGGGCTACGGCATATGCTAGAGCTTGATTTTCTATCATGGGGCGCAATTCGTAGCGTTGGTGATCATTCAGCTTTTTGGAGTCATTGAGAAAAGGCAGGTCAAAAGATTCTGGAAGAATAACGGCTGCTGCAGTTACCGGTCCAGCAAGGCAACCCCTACCAGCTTCATCCGTGCCGGCTTCAAGTGTTTCAGAAAATTGTCTTTTTAACCTTTTCAAGTGTTCAGATTTAAGTTTGCCTACATGTGTAACAAATTACTCACATTTATCATAACTTCGCAAACAAATAATTTTGGCATGCGCATTGGCCTTACGCTGAGTTTTTTTGCACTTTCTTTTTCGCTTTTCAGCCAAGATTTAGCTGAAGAGCTTCAAGATAGTTTATCCAAATCGTTTGATTTGGAAACTACAGCCAAAGATTCACTGCTGATAAATGACTCTATCCCTAGCCAAAAAATCGATTCCTTAAAACTTTCTGATCAGGACTTAAAGAAAAAGAAACCTCCAAAGGCAAAAAAGAAAAAACGTTATCGTCCCTACATTAAGTCTATGGATCAGATCACAGTTTCAGATTATAAAATCCTTTATTTAGATGAAACAGAAAGATCTGTAGATACATCCCTTTCTTTAGAAGCAGAATTTACATCTAATTTTCTAAGAAAAGATTATTTTGAGTATTTAACCTTACCCAACATGGGGGAAGGATTTAATAAAATGGGTTACGATTTTCACGATCAATCTTTTACTCCCCAAATGGGCGCTCGAGTAAAACATTTTGGATATTTTGAAAAGGAAGCTGTTCCTTACTACGAGATGCCATCTGCATACACAGAGCTTTTTTTTAAAACAACCTTTCAGCAAGGACAGCATCTAGACGCAACACTGGCCATCAATACGTCTCCAAAATTAAATGTAGCGGTCTCTTTTAAAGGGTTTCGTTCCTTAGGAAAATACTCCTCTTCTTTGAGTCGGTCGCGCCAATTTCGTATGAGTACTCAATACCAGACCTACAACCATCGATATCGAATGCGATTGCATCAAACAACACAGTCTCTTGAAAATGATTTTAATGGCGGACTAAGTAACGATGGAGTGTATTTTTTTGAAAATGCACCTAACTATGTTGTAGCAGACCAGTCGGGTCAACCCGTGCTTAATGAAAATGGTGAAGAAGAATTTGTTTTTTACGATGGCTTCCTAGATCGGACACAGTTACCAACTCAAGTTAATGGGACAAATATTTTGGAAGGCAAACGGTATTTTATGGATCATCAATACCGAATGTTTCCAGTAGCTAAAGATACTACTGCATACAAAATGACCTTGGGTTATCGGACAAACTACGAAACCAAAAATTATCAAATAAGTCAAGCTAGGATTAAAGATTATTTTTTTGAATCCTACACAAATGATGTAATTGCTGATACAACCAACTACAATACCCTTGAAAATTCCCTTTATGCAAAATTTGACAATTCGCTTTTGGGAAAGCTAAATGTGGCTCTCCATCACACGCAGTGGGAGTATTTTTTTGGCGAGAATGAATATGTAAAAGACACCTTGGTTTCAAATAGAATTGATGCAAATCAGATGGCTACGCAGTTGGATTGGTCTAAATCCATTTTTGGTATTCAAGCAGAAGCGGGTTTTTACAATTCCCTTAAAGAAGACTACAAAACCCAAGCTTGGCACTTAACTTTAAGTCGCCCTTTAATTAAAGATATCCGTATTCAAGCGAGTTACAAAGATCGTTCTCAACCGTTAAACTTTAATTTTCATCTGTTTGAAAGCGATTACAAAGAGTACAATTGGAATAATACTGACCTGTTAAATCAAGAATTTAAAACAAAAAGTCTTGAGCTTTCACATCCCAAGTGGGGTAGTTTGTCAGGAGCATGGACAACAATAGATAACTACACCATTTTCAACAATACAACACCTTTAAGAAACCTTAATGAGAAGTTTAAAGTGGCGGTGCTTCAGTTGGACAGAGGAATTGATTATTTCAAGGCACGATTTGATCAGCGATTGGATTTCAGAAAATTTTCATGGATCAATAATGTTCAATTTCAAGAAGTCAGCCAAGAGCTTGTCACTGACCAGCTTCTTTCAGGTCCTATTGCATTGAATGTTCCCAAGTGGCTCATTCGAAGCACTTTTATGTTGACTTCGTCTATGTTTAACAAAGCTTTGTTTTTTCAATCGGGTGCAACCTTCGTGTTTTTTACAGATTACTACGCAGATCAGTACAACCCCTTATTAGCTGAGTTTGTAACACAGAACAATACCAAGATTGGAGAATATCCTAGAGTTGACTTTTTCTTCAATGCAAAGATTAGAAGTTCACGTCTTTTTGTTAAGCTAGAAAATGTAAATGCCCCTTTAGAGCATTTGATTTTTCCAGACACACCTTACGATTATTACGCGGCTCCTTTTACACCTTATCGAGATTTTTCAGTTCGCATTGGGTTGATTTGGAATTTTTTCGAGTAAATTACTCTTTGTAAACACCTAATTCTACTGACCCTTAGGGAGTATTAAAATTTTCTTAAAAAAACGTTTAAAAAAGTTGTTGTTAGAACAGAAAAGGGTTTTATATTTGCATCCGCTAAGCGCCCAAAGAGTTTAAATTTTGGGTAATTTAGTTTACGTTCATTGAAAACAGAATAAATAAGAATGACAGCGCGTATCGAGAGATACAAGTGAATAGAACCATTTTGACCGAGTCAATTACACGGGGTTGTTACTTTTAGCTAAGTAATTTAAGAAACAACAACGAAGAGTTTGATCCTGGCTCAGGATGAACGCTAGCGGCAGGCTTAACACATGCAAGTCGAGGGGTAACAGGGATTGCTTGCAATCCGCTGACGACCGGCGCACGGGTGCGTAACGCGTATGCAACCTACCTTCTACAGGGGGATAGTCAATAGAAATGTTGAATAATACCCCATACGATCATGAATTGGCATCGATTTATGAGGAAAGTTCCGGCGGTAGAAGATGGGCATGCGTCCTATTAGTTAGTTGGTAAGGTAACGGCTTACCAAGACATCGATAGGTAGGGGTCCTGAGAGGGAGATCCCCCACACTGGTACTGAGACACGGACCAGACTCCTACGGGAGGCAGCAGTGAGGAATATTGGACAATGGAGGCAACTCTGATCCAGCCATGCCGCGTGCAGGAAGACTGCCCTATGGGTTGTAAACTGCTTTTATACAGGAAGAATAGTGCCTACGTGTAGGTATTTGACGGTACTGTACGAATAAGGATCGGCTAACTCCGTGCCAGCAGCCGCGGTAATACGGAGGATCCAAGCGTTATCCGGAATCATTGGGTTTAAAGGGTCCGTAGGCGGTTTTTTAAGTCAGAGGTGAAATCCTGCAGCTCAACTGTAGCATTGCCTTTGATACTGAAAGACTTGAGTTATTGTGAAGTAGTTAGAATGTGTAGTGTAGCGGTGAAATGCATAGATATTACACAGAATACCGATTGCGAAGGCAGATTACTAACAATATACTGACGCTGAGGGACGAAAGCGTGGGTAGCGAACAGGATTAGATACCCTGGTAGTCCACGCCGTAAACGATGGATACTAGCTGTTCGATCAACATTGGTTGGTTGAGTGGCTAAGCGAAAGTGATAAGTATCCCACCTGGGGAGTACGCTCGCAAGAGTGAAACTCAAAGGAATTGACGGGGGCCCGCACAAGCGGTGGAGCATGTGGTTTAATTCGATGATACGCGAGGAACCTTACCAGGGCTTAAATGTAAGTTGCATAGATCAGAGATGGTCTTTTCTTCGGACTACTTACAAGGTGCTGCATGGTTGTCGTCAGCTCGTGCCGTGAGGTGTCAGGTTAAGTCCTATAACGAGCGCAACCCCTGTCGTTAGTTACCAGCAAGTAATGTTGGGTACTCTAGCGAGACTGCCGGTGCAAACCGTGAGGAAGGTGGGGATGACGTCAAATCATCACGGCCCTTACGTCCTGGGCCACACACGTGCTACAATGGCCGGTACAGAGAGCAGCCACTACGCGAGTAGGAGCGAATCTTCAAAACCGGTCTCAGTTCGGATCGCAGTCTGCAACTCGACTGCGTGAAGCTGGAATCGCTAGTAATCGGATATCAGCCATGATCCGGTGAATACGTTCCCGGGCCTTGTACACACCGCCCGTCAAGCCATGGAAGCTGGGGGTACCTGAAGTCGGTGACCGAAAGGAGCTGCCTAGGGTAAAACTAGTAACTGGGGCTAAGTCGTAACAAGGTAGCCGTACCGGAAGGTGCGGCTGGAACACCTCCTTTCTAGAGAATTTATTGGATTTATATCCGATTAATTTTAGAGAAGTAGTGACCTTAAAGATCGACTTGTGATGGATGCTCTATTCACGAGCTGTCATTTTTTTTATATATACTTATGTAACATCAAGCAAGAATGAAGTAGAGTCTCGTAGCTCAGCTGGTTAGAGCGCTACACTGATAATGTAGAGGTCGGCAGTTCGAGTCTGCCCGAGACTACTTTTACAGGGAGTTTTTACTTAATTTAAGTTTGTGTGTTATGTGAGCAAAGGAAATTCTAGGAGCTAGGTGGTAATTACCAGATTAGGTGAGTTACTAATTGCGGATTTACTTCAAGCTAGTTTTTAGTTTTGAGGGGGGATTAGCTCAGCTGGCTAGAGCGCTTGATTTGCATTCAAGAGGTCATCGGTTCGACTCCGATATTCTCCACGACTCTATAGGTTATTTTGGATTTGAGAGGGTGATTGTTATCCAACATTCATTGCTTTTTTGGGTTCGATTTAGTTGTTTGACTAGAGATACGTTCATTGACATATTGAAAAGATACAAAAAGTATCAATCGATTTTTTTTACTTGCCATAAATGGTTTAGTAGAGAGAATAGGTTTATACGAGCAAATAATAATAAAGTAGTAAATTTTTTAGATACAATTTCTAAGAGAAAGAGTAAAAAAGTTACGATAGGCTAATTAAGGGCGTATGGGGAATGCCTAGGCTCTCAGAGGCGAAGAAGGACGTGATAAGCTGCGAAAAGCTGCGGGGATCAGCACATATGATATGATCCGCAGATATCCGAATGGGGCAACCCACTATATTGAAGATATAGTACTCGATTTATCGAGGGCAAACCCGGGGAACTGAAACATCTAAGTACCCGGAGGAGAAGAAAACAACAGTGATTCCGTAAGTAGCGGCGAGCGAACGCGGACTAGCCCAAACCCAATTTGTTACGGCAAGTTGGGGGTAATAGGACCACGTTATTTGATGCTTAATGAATTAGAATCTACTGGAAAGTAGGACCATAGAGGGTGATAGTCCCGTATAGGTAAGTTAAGTTATTGATAGTGGTATCCTGAGTAGTGCGGGGCACGTGAAACCTTGCATGAATTTGCCGGGACCATCCGGTAAGGCTAAATACTCCTGAGAGACCGATAGTGAACCAGTACCGTGAGGGAAAGGTGAAAAGAACCCTGAATAAGGGAGTGAAATAGATCCTGAAACCATACGCTTACAAGCGGTCGGAGCAGATTTTATCTGTGACGGCGTGCCTTTTGCATAATGAGCCTACGAGTTACCGTTGCTAGCATGGTTAATCCGTTCAGCGGAGGATCCGAAGCGAAAGCGAGTCTGAATAGGGCGTTTAAGTTAGTAGTGGTAGACGCGAAACCGAGTGATCTACCCATGAGCAGGTTGAAGCTTTGTTAACCCAAAGTGGAGGACCGAACCCGTTGACGTTGAAAAGTCTTGGGATGACTTGTGGGTAGGGGTGAAAGGCCAATCAAACTCGGAAATAGCTCGTACTCCCCGAAATGCATTTAGGTGCAGCGTATTATTAGTTTTATAGAGGTAGAGCTACTGATTGGATGCGGGGGCTTCACCGCC
>Ga0228614_1000335_pt1 | contig 27862 bp, 26 predicted proteins | sample 15DmetaG_FD_190531 | JGI IMG/M metagenome (GOLD analysis project Ga0228614, IMG submission 190531) | Seawater microbial communities from Monterey Bay, California, United States - 15D | ecosystem: Environmental > Aquatic > Marine > Coastal | place: USA: California | collected 2016-10-13
TTATCTTTATGTATTAATGTTCGTTTCGGCATATTCAAAGTTAAATAATCAAGCTTATTTCTTTATATCATTTAATAATATATAAATGTCTTGGACTAGAGTTTTTCTTAAAAAAAAAAAAAAAAAGGCCTAGTAAAAACTAGACCTTTTAGTATAATTAAAAGGTTCTATATTATTTAGAAGCTCTTTTTCTATCTGTTTCTTTCAAGTGAATTTTACGGATACGTAAGTTTTCTGGTGTAACCTCTACGTATTCATCTCCTTGAATATACTCTAAACATTCTTCTAAACTAAACTTAATTGGTGGAACCAATTTAATTTTATCATCCGCTCCAGAAGAACGAACGTTAGATTGTTTTTTCTGCTTAGTAACATTTACTACCATGTCACCAGCTCTTGAGTTTTCTCCAATTACTTGTCCTTCATAAATATTCTCATTTGGAGCAACGAAGAATTTACCTCTTTCTTGTAAGTTGTTCAAAGAGAAAGGAATAGAAGTTCCAAGCTCCATAGAAATCAACGAACCATTCTGACGACCAGGAATTACACCTTTATATGGTTGGTACTCTAAATAACGGTGAGTCATAATTGCTTCACCAGCTGTTTGAGTTAATAGATAATTTCTTAAACCAATAATACCTCTCGAAGGTATGTGAAATTGAATCGTCATACGAGAACCTTTTGGTTCCATATTCGTCATTTCTCCTTTTCTATTAGAAACAGCTTCAATTGCAGTACCACTAAATTCTTCAGGTAAATCAATTGTCAACTCTTCTACTGGTTCACATTTCTGACCATCAATTTCTTTAAGAATTACTTGAGGTTGACCTACTTGTAGCTCATACCCTTCTCTTCTCATTGTTTCAATCAATACAGATAAATGTAAAACTCCACGACCAGCAACTAACCATTTATCGGCTTTGTCAGTAGCATGAACCCTCATCGCAAGATTTTTTTCTAACTCTTTCGTTAAACGTTCTTGAATATGACGAGAAGTTACTTTTTTACCTTCTTTTCCAAAGAATGGAGAATCATTAATAGAGAACAACATGTTCATTGTTGGCTCATCAATTGAAATAGATTCTAATGGTTCAGGGTTTTCTGCGTCACAGATAACATCTCCAATCTCAAATCCTTCAATACCTGTAATTGCACAAATATCTCCAGCTTGAATTTTATCTACTTTTACTTTCTCAATTCCTTCAAAAACAAATACTTCTTTTACTTTATGTTTCTCTTGAGAACCATCTCTTTTACCTAAGATAATATTTTGCCCTTCTTTTAATTCTCCTCTGTGAAGACGACCAACTGCAATTCTTCCAACAAACGTTGAGAAATCTAAAGAAGTAATCAACATTTGAGTATTTCCTTCTTCAATTTTCTTTGGTGGGAAATAATCAAGAATAGTATCTAATAAAGGAGTGATAGAATCCGTTGGTTTCTTATAATCTAAAGACATCCAACCATTCTTAGCAGACCCATATATCGTTTGAAAATCTAATTGTTCATCATTAGCATCTAATTCAAACATTAAATCAAAAACTTTTTCATGAACTTCTTCAGGAGTACAATTTTCTTTATCTACTTTATTAATAACTAATAATGGTTTTAAACCCAAAGCTAATGCTTTCCCAAGTACAAAACGAGTTTGAGGCATTGGTCCTTCAAAAGCATCTACCAATAAACAAACACCATCCGCCATGTTCAAAACACGCTCTACTTCACCACCAAAATCGGCGTGACCAGGAGTATCAATAATGTTCACCTTAGTTCCTTTGTAAAGAACAGAAACGTTTTTAGAAACGATAGTAATACCTCTTTCTTTTTCTAAATCGTTATTATCCATGAACAACTCCCCTTTCGGCTTTTCATGTACTTTAGCGTCAGTACCTGACTCAATCATTCTATCTACTAACGTTGTCTTACCATGATCGACGTGAGCGATTATTGCTATATTTCTAATTTCCATATTTAGGATTTTCTATCTTAAAAACTACTTTTTCTACCTTTGCTAAATGGTTTTCCAAAACCACCTTTTCTTTCTCCGCCTCTTCTATCAGAAGAACCACCAGATCTGTTGCTAAAGCTTCCGCCTTCACTTTTACCGTAACTTCCGTCTCTTCGACCTCCGTTACCGCCACCTCTTCTTCCACCTCTTTCACCACCAGTTTTTGGTTTAGTGATTTCAATGTTTACAGAAGTACCTTCGTATTCAGATCCGTTAACTTTATTTAAAATATTATCTGTTTCTCCTTTATCAGCTTCAAAGAATGAAAAAGCAGGCATAATATCTATTTTACCAATACTTCCAGATTTTAATCCAGTATTGTCACAAATTAAACGTAACAAACCTCCAGGATTTAATCCATCTCTATTTCCAATACTAACAAAGAATCTAGTTTTCCCTGATTCAGGTCCACGCTCTCCTCTATCTCTTTTTGGACGATCGAAATTATCTCTTCTACCTCTATCGTTTCCGAAGTCTCTATCTCTTCCATTATCACGATCTCTGCCAGAAGCATTTATATCTCCAGCATTATTGTAATAATCGATAAACCTATTGAATTCAGTAGAAATAAATCTTTTAACGATATCTTCTTTAGAAAGCTCTTCAAACTCAGCCATAATTTGAGGCATGAATTTTTCAATTTCTTTCTCTTTTACTTCAGTTTTAACAACGTCTTTAATCAATTTAGTCAATTGAATAGCGCAAATATCTTCTGGTTTAGGAAGTTCTCCTTTTGTGAAAGATACTCTAATCTGTTTTTCAATAGCTTTGATTTTATAAGACTCTCTTGTATTTACTAATACAATAGATTGTCCTTTCTTACCAGCTCTTGCAGTTCTACCACTTCTGTGTGTGTAGTTCTCAATATCATCTGGTAAATTGTAATTCAGTACATGAGTGATGTTATCAATATCCAAACCTCTTGCAGCAACATCTGTTGCAACTAATATTTGAATATCTTTTCTTCTGAAACGATCCATTACACGATCTCTCTGAACTTGAGATAAGTCACCATGCAAAGGTTCAGCACTGTAACCTTCTTTACCTAATTTATCTGCAACAGCAGCAGTTTCCATCCTTGTTCTACAGAAAATTAAACCATAGATATCCGGATTAAAATCAATTACTCTTTTAATTGCTGGATAACGATCTCTTTCCTTTACAGAAAAATAGATGTGTTCAATGTTTTCATTACTTTGGTTCTTGTGTCCAATTGAAACCTCAAATGGAGAATCCATGTAATTTTTAGCAATACGAGCAACCTCTTTCGGCATTGTAGCTGAAAACAACCAAACATTACGTTCAGTTGGAGTAGCTTCAAGGATATAATCTAAATCCTCTTTGAACCCCATGTTCAGCATCTCATCTGCTTCATCAAGCACTACATACTTTACCTCTTCTAGAGATAATGATTTACGTTTAATTAAATCCACTAAACGACCTGGTGTTGCTACAACTATAGAAACTCCTCTGTTAATTTGAGAAATTTGTCTTCTAATGTCAGCTCCACCATACACTGCAACTACATTAACTTGTAGATACTTCGCATAATTTTCTAAATCCTTTGTGATTTGTAAACATAATTCTCTTGTCGGACAAACTACTAACCCTTGAGCAAGTTTTGTTTTTTCTTCGACTTTGTTTACTAATGGTAAACCGAACGCTGCGGTCTTACCTGTTCCTGTTTGGGCCAAACCAACCAAGTCACTATCTTGTTCCAATAAATTTGGGATAGCTTGTTGTTGGATCGGAGTAGGTGCTTCAAACCCCATTTCTGTTAACGACTTCAGCACCTCACTCTTCAACCCTAGCTCCTTAAATGTCATATTTAAATTTAAAATTGACTGCAAAGGTAGATATAAATTGAGGATATAAAAAAAATATGTATTACTATTTTGTTAATTCTGTTGATAATTAACTAAATACAGAATGTTTATATCTTTTAGAAATAGTCGTTTTTAAAAAAAAAGACAACCCTATTTGTGTGAAGTATCCAATAAATCTAAAACAGTTTTAACAGGACTAAAGGTAGAAGATGGAATCTCCATGAATAAACTATTCCAATGCGCCATACTACCATTCCACAAACCAGGGAGTTCCTTGAACTGAATGTCTTGACCTTGAAACTTCTTCTTAACAATAAAGTATTTTGAATCGTCTTTAAATTCAGATAAATCAAACTTTTTACCTTCCATGTCTTTTGTTGAAGCTACAATCATTACAGGGTTAAAGTGCGTACTTTGAACCATTAAACGGTACTGTTCCCCTTTCATTGTGATCTGAGCTTTTTCTACGATCTGTTTTGAAACAACTCCATTATCGTTTACCCAGAATGGTCCACCACCTGGCTGACCTTCATTTCTAACCATTCCACAAATTCTTGCTGGACGATTTAAAACACGCTTTATATCTTCCAAAGATAAACTTGGAATAGACTTAGAGTCTACAATTTGATACCTGTCATTAAGCTTTTGAAAGCCTTCAACGGTTGGATTATTATATACTTTCTTTGCTTCCGAATTATACTCTATTAAAACACCTCCTAAAACCTTCCATGTATTGATTGCTTTTTCTGAATTATCAAAAGGTTGAACATTATCAATGTTTTTGATAAATATAAAATCAGAATCAATTTTATTAAGGTTTTCTATTAAAGCTCCATGTCCAGCAGGGCGGTCAAGTATTTCACCATCTTGTTTCACAAAAGGCTTTTTATCAGAATCAAAAGCAATTGCATTAGTTGATCTATCTTGGTTAGAAAAAGTAACATCATACAATTGACCTGTTAAACTTTGAGCTTGTCTAATCCCTTCTGTTATCGCTTTTTCAAAAACAGATTGTATTGTAAAATGAAAAGATAAGTTTTCCTCTTTCACTTTCACCCCTTGTAAAACTTGTTCTTGAAAAGGCGTTAAAATAAAAGGTTCAATTTTATGAAATGGTATCAATCCTTTTGGAAGACTACCATACCCCATGCCATGTTCATTCAATAAGTAAGAAACAATTTCTTCTAAGTCTAAATCGTAATCTTTAAGTTCTTTCCTTTTTAAAGGTGGTAGTTGTTGAAAAAATGCAAATTCTGTAATGTTATTTAGAAATCGCTCAACCTCTCCTCTATTCTTTTCATTTGGTTGCTCTAAAAAGTCATACAAAAATTGAAACATACGGGAGCCTGAACCTGAGGCTGGGATAAAAAAACAAGAAGATAAATTAGTTTTATCAAATAGTTTAACAAATTGTTGTTGTTGAGACTTGTTAAATTGGATTACACCACTTCCTAGTTTACAAGGAGCAGTTAGAAAAACTTCAGGATGAGCACCAAAAACTTTACTTCTTTGGTTTGCTATATTTTCTTCGGACAATTCTACTTTGTTACCCTTCATGTTGTAAAGTTTTATTTAATTTGCACCGTGAATTACATTAAAGAATATATTAAATACATCTTCAAATCTAAAGGAAGACACGGAACACATTCTCCATTTATTTTTGAACTGGTGAATGAATGTTTAACTGCAAATATTGACAAAAAATTTCTGAAACAAAGAAAAAAACTATTTAAAAAACTTAAAACAGAAGAAAAAACAATAATTATCGAAGACTTTGGAGCTGGGTCAAAAGTTTTAACAAACAATAGAAAGATAAAAGACATATTTAAAATCGGGTCGTCTAAAGGTAAGTATGGAATCTTATTATATAAACTAAACCAACACTATAAATTCAATCAAATTCTTGAACTTGGAACTTCTTTAGGGGTTGGTTCTTTTCATTTATCAAAATCAAATAAAAACTGTAAAGTAACCACGGTAGAAGGTTGCTCAGAAACCTTTAAAATTGCAAAAGAAAATTTAAATAAGTTTGATTGTAAAAATGTCAACTTAATTAATGAAAGATTTGATAAATTCATCCAATCTCATCATCATCCAATTTATGATATGGTCTTTATTGATGGTCATCATGACGGAAAAGCATTATTAAATTACATAAAAATGCTAGAACCATTTTGTCACAACGATACGTTTTTCATATTAGACGACATCAGATGGAGCAACTCAATGCTGGAAAGTTGGGGGAAAGTTAAGGATTCAGTTGAGTTTAACGTTTCGATAGACTTTTTTAGAATGGGAATAGTTTTAAAAAGAAAGCAACAAGAAAAAGAGCACTTTATATTAAAACTTAAAAATCAATAAAAATCTTTCCTGAAACCAATTGTGAAAGCAAACAATAGCGGAGAATAAAAAGTTTCTGAAATTGCTTGCATAGCATCATTACTAGCCATTGGAATTATGATGTAGTCACCTGAAGCCTCTAAAAAGAATGTTCCTATTGCAGGAACAGTATATTTAGCACCTCCTGAAAAACCTAATGCTAATGCTAAGATTGTTCCTTTTTCTTTTTGGTTTGTAGGTAATCTATATTTAGTATCATCATAACTATCAAACCTTCTTGTCCCCCTATTAATAATACCCATTAAATTTGAACCTCCATATAGCGCAAAACCATTATCATAACCATCAAATAGGTAATACCTTACACCACCTTCTATTGTCGTATAATTAAAAGTATATTCAAGAACATCTACAAACTGAAGACTAAAATCATTTGGATCTAATGGTTCTAAATCTACAGAACTATTAGATAAAGGGGCAGATTTTCCTTTAGCATAAAAGGAAGCTTTTAAATACAAAGATGTTTCATAATCTCTAGGTATTTCAATACCTAAGTTAAAACCTACAAATGTTCTATCTACTCCAAATCCACTAAGTGCATTCAATCCTGAACTTACTCCGTACTGAGAAAAAGCAGTTACACTAAAAAAAACAAAAAACAATAAAATATATTTAACCATCTTAATAATTTTTAGATAAAAGTACTAACACTTTAAAGAAGAACTTAAATCTATAAATAAAAACAAAATAAATATAACTAATTTTAACAAGATATTATAAAAAACAATTGAGCATGGCAATTTATGAATTTAACGGATTCAAACCAGTTATAAAAAAAAGTAGTTTTATCCATCCCTTAGCCTCAGTAACAGGAAATGTTATTATTGGTGAAAATGTTTATATCGGCCCAAACGCAGCAATAAGAGGAGATTGGGGACAAATAATCATAGAAGATGGTTGTAATGTTCAAGAAAACTGTACAGTTCACATGTTTCCAGGCACAACCACAATATTAAAAAAAGGTGCTCATATTGGTCATGGAGCGATTATACATGGAGGAATAATAGGTGAAAATTCACTTGTTGGAATGAACGCAGTTGTAATGGATAATGTTGAAATTGGTAAAGAAAGTATTATAGGAGCATTAACTTTCGTTGCTGCCCAAACTTTAATCCCAAAAAGAAGTTTAGTTGTCGGAAACCCTGGAAAAATAATAAAAGAAGTTTCCGATGAGATGATAAATTGGAAATCAAAAGGAACAGAGCTTTACCAAAAACTACCTAAGGAATGTCAAGAAACGTTAATAGAATGTGAACCCTTAAGAGAAATCGAAAAAGATAGGCCAAAACAAGAAGAACTTTTTAAAACTTGGGATAAAATCAAATAAAAAAAGTAGATTTTTATTTCGATCGTTTGAATAACAAATTATAATACTTATGAAATAAATCAGTAACATCTTGATTTAAATTAAAGTAGATCAATATTAAAACGATAATACCAGAATATATCGAAGATTTAATCAATATTGAAAAAATTGAAGCCAATTCGATAGCGGGTATAAAATAATTCAAAATTAAAAGTAAACTAAAAGTGAGAAGAACAGCTAGTTGATTTGTTTTAAGTGGCTTAAGTTTATAAACAACACTTATATAAATAGCTCTTGCAATATTGTATGTTAAAATCGCAATCCCTGTAGAGATAGCAGCTCCTATAACACCATGAATTGGAATAAGTAGGTAGTTTAAAACAAAAACTAAAACAAGTAGTAAACCAGTAAAAAACATATCAAACTTATACTTTTTTGAAGTTATTAAAATCCATCCATTTAACCCAAGATACATATCTACAATCCTACCCATCATCAGAAAGAAGAAAACCCAAACACCTTCACTAAAATCATTTGGTAAAAAAGAAAATAGCTCCTCTATGTTTATCCAAACAATTGAAAACATAAAAAGCGCCACAATTAATGAAATTGAACTTGTTTTCTTATAAAGAGAATTCATACTATTCAGATCTTTCTTTTTCCAGTATATAGGTATTAAAGGATATGAAATTCTCATTAAAGATTTAAAAGGAATCTGTAATGCATTTGTTAAATAAACAACAGTAGTATAAACCCCTGTAGCTTTTAAACCAAGGAAATATGCAATCATCATTGCGTCCATTGTCATAACAATCAGTGTACCAATTGTATTTGTATAACTAAATAAACTATAACTTAAAATGATTTTCCTAAGCTTTGTCGGAATTTTTAAACTACTTTTCTTAAAACTTAACTCTTTCTTGTAAACTAAATAAAAAAGTAAAACGGTTGTTGGAATGAAGTAAACAAAAACGTGAAAAACGAAAAATGATTCAAAGGTTATGACTTTAAAATACAATAAAGAAAGTAAAATTGTAACGGATATCCTTAATACAAAATCATTTAGGAAGACTGCTAAGACATTATTGAAAATAGACCTTAAATAAGTTTCAAAAACAACAAAAAGAACGTTAGCAATTCCAACAGGAATTATCCAATAATAATAATCAACAAATAAACTAGATTTAACTGAGTAAAAATCAACAACTTTATTTTGTAATAAAAAGGAAAGTAAAGTCACTGTAAGTACTCCAAAAAGAACAAAACCTAATGCATATTGAAAAAAGATTTTCTTTTGGTTAGCTCTATCATCAAAGAAAGGGGCAAACTTAGCTATAGCATTTATGGTTCCTAAGTTAGACAAGTGAGAGAATAGAATACCAACACTTAGAATAAGGTTTACCAAACCAATTTGTTCAGTAGATAAAATTAACACAAAAAGAACCCCTTTATTTAAGTAACCTAAAATAAGTCCTAAATAGGAAATGATAACTGTTCGAATTGTATCTTTTTGAATAAATCCCACTTTTGAATGTTTATTAAAAATAAAGGTAATACTTAATTTATGAAAATGATAAATTTAATATTTCATAAAACAAACATTAATCACATTCTTAGTATATTTGAAATATAAATTTATATAAATGATATGATAACAGCTTCAAAGCCTTTTTCTCCTCCAATAGAATTGTATCAAAATACTGTTGCACAAATTTTCAAAAACAACTGGTTTACAAATCACGGGCCTTTTGTTACTGAATTAGAAAAAGATTTAGCAAAATTCTTTAATGTACCTTACTTAGTTTTGGTTACGAATGGAACAATCGCTCTTCAACTTGCTATTAAAGCTTTAGAGCTTAAAGGTGAAATTATTACTACTCCATATTCCTATATTGCAACAACTTCATCTATTGTTTGGGAAAATTGTAAACCAAGATTTGCAGATATAGAGCCTCATACTTTAAATATTGATCCATTAAAAATAAAAGAGAAAATAACGGATAAAACAACAGGTATATTAGCCACAAATGTATATGGATACCCATGTAATTTCTCTGAAATTAATAAAATTGCAATAGAAAATAAACTTAAAGTCATTTATGATAATGCGCATGGTTTTTCTACTAAAAATGAAGGTATAGATACAATGAATTATGGTGATATTTCCACTATAAGTTTTCATGCAACCAAATTGTTCCATTCAGTTGAAGGTGGTGCAATTGCCTGTAAATCAAAAGATGTTTATGATAAATTAATGCTTTTACGAAATTTTGGTCACACCTCCCCTTCTACTTTCGGTGGTTTAGGAATAAATGCTAAAATGAATGAGTTGTGTGCTGCCATGGGGAAGACAAATCTTCTTTTCATTGATGAAATTCTTGAGACAAGAAAAAATCAATGGGATTTTTATCATAAATTAATTCAAGATACTAACCTTAAAACACTTAATTATAAGTCTAATAATATTCAGTTTAATAAGGCTTATTTCCCTATTTTTTTTAAAAGTGAAGCAGTACTAATAAAAACATTAAAACATTTAGAAAAAAGAAAAATTAGCTTACGAAGATACTTCTACCCATCTTTAAATCTTTTAGAATATGTAAATTCAATTGATAAGTGCGATGTAGCTGAGGATATTTCAAAAAGAGTTCTTTGCCTTCCACTTTATCACGATTTAAAAAAAGAAGACCAAATATATGTTATAAAAACTATAAAAGAGATATGCTAATAATTGGTGCCGGAGGTTTTGCCTTAGAATGCTTAGAAGTATTATATCAAAATGAATATCGAGAAAAAATCATATTTTTCGATAACATCAATAAAGAAATTAACCCATACATTATTGAAAATTTTGAAGTTATAAGAAGCTTTGAAGAATTAAAAAATGTAAAAGAAGAGACTCCGTTTATTCTGGGAGTTGGTAATTCTTCAGTTAGAAAATTCCTCTTTGAAAAATTAACTTCCGAAAATAAACTGAAAACTTCTCAACTTATTTCCAACAAGTCCGAAATAGGAAAAATTGAAAATATTATTGGTGAAAATGCAAATATAATGACCGGGGTAGTGATTACTTCACAATGTAAAATAGGTGTTTCTGTACTTATTAATTTAAATTGTACTATTGGTCACGGATCAATAATTGGTGATTTTGTTGAGGTTTGTCCAGGTGTTAATATTTCAGGGAATTGTAAGATTGATGAAGGTGTATTTATTGGTGCTGGTGCTGTTCTATTACCAGGAATCCATATTGGTAAAGGAGCAGTTATTGCCGCGGGTGCCGTGGTAACAAAAGATGTTTTGGCAAACACTATGGTAGCTGGAAATCCAGCTGTATTCAAAAAAGAAGTCAATAATAAATGGTAACAGTTCATGTGTTCTTTGATAAGGGAGGTTTTTTTAGTGATAAAGCGATAAGTTTTATTGAAAATATAGAACCTAAAAAACATTATTATTATTTCCAATCTAATGGATATCAAATTAATAAAGAAATAAATATTTTAAATAATCGAAGTTCACTTATTGAGTTACTAAAAAAGAACAAAATTCAAAAAGTAGTCTTTCACAGTCTTCATTATTTTCAATTATCACTTGTTAAAGAGTTAAAAAAAACAAATAATAAAATAATTATAGCTTGGGTATTTTGGAGTTTTGAGTATTATCAATTGCCTTTCAATTTAAAAAAACTATACGCAAATAATAATCAAAAATACTTTTATAGAAAATTGATCTCTATTTTATTTGAAAATGCTAATTACATCAAAAATAGAGTTGTAAGCTCACCTTTTTATCTTTTGAAAAGAAAATACTCTAATAATCTAAAATTGGTTGATGAGTTCTATAGTTTTGTTGAAGATGATTATAATCGAATATTTAAAGATATTCAAATCCAATACTCTTATTTACCATACCTTGATATTAATGACTTAGAAGTAAGTTCTGAAAATGAAGTTGAAAAAAATAAAATAATGATTGGTCATAGTGGGTCTCCACTATTAAATCATGTTGAGGTTTGTGATTTAATACAACGTTATGACATACAATCAGAATGTCTTTTCTCTTTGAGTTATGGAAATAAAAAGTATATCCATGAATTAAAACATAACCTCAACAGTAATTTTTCTTTTAATTTTAAAATATTAGAAAAAAGACTTCCATTAATCGAATACTACAAAACATTAAATAGCGTTTCTATCTTTTTTCTAAATGCTTATTGTCAACAAGGATTAGGTAATGTCGTCTATTTCTTAAATAACGGAACTGCTATCTATTTATCTGAAAAATCAACGACGTTTAATTTTTTAAAAAAGAAAGGCTTTGTTATTTTTTCTATTGAAAATATTAACTCCAAAGACGATATTCGTATTTTAAATCCAACAGAAGTTGAATCAAATAAGAAACTATTAAATGAAATGTTAAATGTTGACTTTGTTATATCCAAATGGAAATTACTTCTCAGTTAAACTGAATACGTCATTATGACAATTAAAAACCTTTTAAAATGTCAAAATGACACATAAATCGTTTTAAAATCGTTTGGTTTAATATTTGACGTTTGCTAATCAACTAAATTAAAAAATTATGGACTTTACGAAATTCACTATTAAATCACAAGAGGTACTTCAAAAAGCTCAGAATATAACAGAACGAAAACAACAGCAAGTAATTGAACCTGGACATATTCTTCAAGCTATATTTGAAGTAGACAAAGATGTTACCCCTTTTTTACTAAATAAACTAAATGTAAATGTGGATAATCTTCAAAAAGCATTGGAGGCAATTATTAGCAGTTACCCTAAAGTTGATGGGGGACAACAATACTTGAGTAGTAATTCTCAAAAAATACTACAAACAGCATTAAAAGAAGCTGAAAAGTTAAACGATGAATTTGTCTCAATCGAAGTAATACTATATAGTTTAATAGAATCAAATGAAACAATCGGTAAGCTACTTAAAGACAATAAAGTAAACAAAATAAACTTAAAAGAAGCAATTATGGATTTAAGAAATGGACAAAATGTTACATCAAATAATGCTGAAAGCTCTTATAAATCATTAGAAAAGTTTGCTAAAAACTTAAATGATTTAGCACAATCCGGAAAACTCGACCCTGTAATCGGAAGAGACGATGAAATTAGAAGAGTTTTACAAATCTTAACTAGAAGAACTAAAAACAACCCTATTTTAATTGGTGAACCTGGAGTTGGAAAAACAGCAATAGCTGAAGGAATTGCTCATCGAATTGTTAACGGTGATGTTCCTGAAAACCTTAAATCAAAAATTGTTTTTTCTTTAGACATGGGAGCTCTTGTTGCAGGTGCAAAATACAAGGGAGAGTTTGAAGAACGATTAAAAGCTGTTGTCAAAGAAGTTATTTCAGCTGAAGGAGAAATAATTTTATTCATCGATGAAATACACACCTTAGTTGGTGCTGGTGGTGGTGATGGAGCTATGGATGCTGCAAATATCTTAAAACCTGCATTAGCTAGAGGAGAACTAAGAGCAGTTGGTGCCACTACATTAAATGAGTACCAAAAATATTTTGAAAAAGACAAAGCACTTGTAAGAAGGTTCCAAACTCTAATTGTTGACGAACCAACAACTGAAGATGCAATATCTATTCTTAGAGGAATAAAAGATAAGTATGAAAACCACCATAAGGTTTTGATAAAAGATGAAGCAATTATTTCCGCAGTAGAACTGTCACAACGATACATTACAGACAGACAATTACCTGATAAAGCAATCGATTTGATTGATGAAGCAGCATCGAAAGTCAGAATGGAAATAAACTCTAAACCTGAAGAACTAGATGAGTTAGAGAGAAAAATAATGCAACTTGAAATTGAAAGAGAAGCTATTAAAAGAGAAAATGATTCTAAAAAACTCAATAGTCTTGAAAAAGAACTTTCAACACTTTCTGAACAAAGAGATGCTTTTAAAGCAAAATGGCAATCCGAAAAGAATATAATTGAAGCGGTTCAAAATACAAAAGAAGAAATTGAAAATTTAAAGCTTCAAGCTGATCAAGCAGAACGCTCTGGCGATTATGGTTTAGTTGCCGAAATTAGATATGGTAAAATTAAAAAAGCAGAGGAAGATTTAGAGGTAAACAAAAAGAATCTTATTGAACTCCAATCTAATTCTAAAATGATAAAAGAAGAAGTAGATTCTGAAGGTATCGCTGAAGTTGTTTCTAAATGGACAGGAATTCCAGTCAATAAAATGATTGAAAGTGAGGTTGAAAAACTCTTAAAATTAGAAGATGAATTGAGTAAAAGAGTTGTTGGTCAAACAGAAGCGATAGAAGCTATCTCTGATTCCGTAAGACGCTCAAGGGCTGGATTACAAGACCCTCGAAAACCAATTGGTTCATTTATATTTTTAGGAACTACTGGTGTCGGAAAAACTGAGCTTGCAAAAGCTTTAGCTGACTACCTCTTCAATGACGAAAATGCAATGACACGAATTGACATGAGCGAGTATCAAGAGAAACACTCTGTTAGTCGATTAGTCGGTGCACCTCCAGGATATGTTGGTTATGACGAAGGAGGACAATTAACCGAAGCTGTTAGAAGACGTCCATATTCAATTATTCTATTAGATGAGATTGAAAAAGCGCATCCTGATGTTTTCAATGTATTACTTCAAGTCTTAGATGATGGGAGATTAACTGACAATAAAGGACGTCTTGTTAATTTTAAAAACACAATCATCATCATGACCTCTAATCTAGGTTCTGATATAATTCATGAAAAATTTGATAATATAAAACCTTCAGAAATTCCATCAGTAACAGAAAAAGCTAAGTTTGAACTTTTGGAAAGGCTTAAACAAACAATTAGACCTGAGTTTTTGAATCGTATAGATGAAACTATAATGTTCTCCCCACTTACTATGGAAAACATAAAAAGTATTGTTCAGATTCAATTAAATAATTTGAAGAAAGTATTAAAAGAAAAGGATATAAACTTAGTAGTTACTGATGATGCTTTTAATCATATCGCAGAGGTCGGTTACGACCCGTATTTCGGTGCTCGACCTGTAAAAAGAGTAATTCAAAGAGAGGTGTTAAATGAGTTATCAAAAGCTTTGTTATCAAAACAAGTTGATACAAGTAAAAACGTTGTAATGGATATTTTTGACACCAAAATTGTATTTAGAAAACCTATTTCAGAAGCAGAAGAAGTAAAGTAATAAAAAGCTAAATAAATATAATATAATATAATAGGCTGCTTTATAGTAGCCTATTTTTTTGCCTCCTGTATATTTTTCTGGATGTAAAAGAAAGATTTTTCAATGCTTACTCCTTGACCATTAGGTCTAGGCCCTAAAGCTGGACTGGCAACTATATAACCATATTGATCGATTAGAACGTATGCTGGGGAAGAATAGATTTGAAAATCCTTATATATAGTATTGTTTTTATCTACCTCATACAAATCCCAATTTATATCTTTCATCGCTTCTTTAGATTGAGAGGAAAGGGAATCTTTTTGAAGGTATACAGATATAAATTGAATATCTAGACCATATTTCTTGTGAAGTGAATTTAACAATTGAATCTCAGTCAAACTAGTGATGCTTTCTGGATCAAAAAAGTGCATGTAAATATACTTTTTAGAATATGAAAAAAGAGTTTTAACTTCTCCATCTTTAGTAAGTAAAAAGTCAGGAGATTTTCCTCCTGGTACAAGTTCCAATAACCTGTTTTTAAGATTTTTAGAAATTGTTTTTGTGTTTTCAAACATAGCGTAATTACTCACACTGTCTAATATTGTAATAATATTAGTTTGAGGAAAATCACCATTGTAATAGACATCAGTTAACATTTTAACCATCATCATTTCTCTTATTCTTAAATTAATTAGAGTATACTCCCCTCCTAATGCTCTCATTACTTGAGTAGGACTGCTATTTAGGACGCCTAAGTAAACCCTATTGTTTACTTTTAAGCTTAATCTAGAAACAAAATTCTTGTAATAATTTTTTATGTATTCCATATAAGCATCGTTCACATAAGATACTGGGGAGTACTTTATATGAAAATCATGTTTTTCAAATCTATTTCTAGCTCCAACTTGTTGAATATCATCTAAAGAAGCAACGGAGAATTTCACGAAAGTTTTAAAGAAAACACTTGTGTCATTTTTATATGCTTTTTCAATATTTGTTTTGAACGTTTCAAGTTGTTTCGAAAACTGGATACCATCTATGTTTTTTGTATAAAAATAAGCACCTAAGAAATCATCAATCCATCTTTCAAAACCTAATATTTTATAATTGATATCCGTTGAATCTAAGCTAAAAAAAGCCAATTCAACAGTTCCTCCTGAAGGTCTATATGAATCATATGGATCTTCAGACGGTAAAAAAACATCATAAACACCATTTGGTTCGATATATAAAAAAGCTTTATTTTTTTTGGAACGTATAACAACTTTCTGAGTGATATCATTATAAAAATACAACTGAAAAGTACTATCCTCTTTTACTTGAGAAGAAGCGATTAATTCTTCTTTCATACTTAAATAATCTTGTATTTTATACACCTCAATATTTTCACCTACATATCCTGGTGCTATACCAGTTATCTTGACAATTTTATCCGTTTCAGAAAAGGAGAAAAAAGAAATGAATGAGATTAAAATAAAAAGTATAGATTTCATAGAGTTTTATTTAATTAAGAACATAAAATGTACCAACTTTTAAACGAGGAGATTAGGATTGGTTACAAAAGAATCAATATTCCCTTTATTTTTGAAAATCTCTCTAACGATAGAGGAATTTATTGCTCCATAATTTTGAGTAGTCAATAAAAATATAGTTTGAATGTTTGATATTTCAGTATTCATGTGAGCAATAGATTTTTCATATTCAAAATCTTTATTATCTCTTAAGCCTCTTACAATAAAATTAGCATTGATATCCTTACAGAAATCTACTGTTAACTTTTGATAAGTAAGAACTTTAATTTTTTTATTTTCAAAAAGTGATTCAATATGTTTAACTCTTTTATCTAAGTCAAAAAAATATTTTTTAGAAGAATTAACACCGATCCCAATAACCACTTCATCAAACAACTCAAGTGACTTATTTACAACATCTTCATGCCCCTTAGTGAAAGGGTCGAATGAACCAGGAAATAAAGCTATTTTTTTCATTTTTTAATTAGATTGTTGAAAGAAACTAAAAATAACATTACCATAAGGTTTTACTTTATCAAAATTTGATAAAGAAGATAGATCAACATATTTACTATGTTCAAGTATTAATATTCCATCCTCATTTAATAAATTCCTACTAAAAACTATCTCAGCTAACTTGTCGTATGATTTGTAATCATAGGGTGGATCTGCAAAAATTAAGTCAAATGTCTTTTCTGTTTTATTAAGATACTGTAGAATATCCATTTTAATGACCTCGATATCTTCTTCAATCCCAAATGATTTTGAAGTTTCACGAATAAACTTTACACAGTTATAATCTCGATCAACAGCGATAACCTTCTTTGTATCTCTCGAAATAAATTCAAAAGAAATATTACCTGTACCCGCACATAAATCCAAAACTTCTAATTCATCAAGATAAAGTTGATTCTCAAGGAAGTTAAAAAGACCTTCTTTAGCAAAATCAGTTGTTGGCCTTGAAGGAAATTTTTTAGGAATTGAAAACCTTCGTGATTTTAGTTTACCTCTTATTATACGCAAAGTGACTGAAAATTTAAAAGTAAGTGTGAATTAATTTTTTGTTTTAATAGTTTTAAGTCTTTCAACTTATCTATTGCTTTTTTTATAGAAAATATTTTTAAATCATCAGCACCAACTCCAGCACAAAGAAGTAAAACTCCTTTTTGATTTAACAACTCTTTTTGTTGAAGTGTGTACATTAGATGATAAACTACATCTTCTTCATTTTCATATTCAAAATAAGAATAGAAGAGTAATTCATTTTTATTAGATATTGTAATATTAAACTTATCCTTATGAAGAACTATTGCAATTTGTAAGTTAAACGCACCTGATGAAAGTAATCCATGTAATAAATGACTTCCTTCATGTTGCATAACAATTCTTGGAAATCTTATCACAAAAAAGGATTTCACCCATAAAGGAATAGAAAAAACATTTACAATTGAGAGTTCTGGAATTCTATTATGATCTATATTATCATGAGGTATTTCCTCCTTGAATGCAAGATGCATTATTTCTACTTCACTTACTTCACTATAAACATTATTTGGTAGTAAGGAAGAAAAGGAAGAACACCATGAAAGTGAATAATCATCAAAATCTTCATCCTTATACCCTTTTTCTTTAACGATATCATCTAACTGTTCTTTGTATCTTATATCTGTTTTATCTTTAAAGAAAAAAACATCTACAGATTGTACCTCTGCATCAAGTAATCTTGCAAATCGAACAGCATTTTCTGAAATTTCAATAGCTAATTGGCTCTTCATTCATTATTAATTTGAATAGTACAAAACTAAGATTATTATTGTTAGAGGACAATTTCTTATTCGTATAAATAAAAAGAGCTTGTTTAAATTTATAAACAAGCTCTTTTTGATAATATTTAAATGTATTTTATCTTGTAAATAACATTTCTCTAAACTTTGGTAATGGCCAGATTTCATCGTCTACCATTATTTCTAATTTATCAGCATGGTATCTAATTTCATCAAATAGCACTTTCACTTCATCACAATAAGCAAAAGACTTTTCTTCCATTGATTCAATTTTATTTGCTTTCTTTCTAGCAACTAACATTTTATCACTTGCTTCTTTCATTTTATTAAAATGAGAAGAGATTGTTGTCAATAAATCTAATTGAGCAGCTGAAGATAACTTACCTTCTTTTTCTCCAAAAACAGAAACCATTCCTTGAATATTTCCAATTAATTTATTCTGATAATCTACAACAGCTGGTATAATATGACTTTGAACTAAATCCCCCATTACCCTAGCTTCTATTTGAATTTTATGAACATAACTTTCAAATTCAATTTCTTGTCTAGCTTCAAGTTCTCTTGGAGTTAAAACATTCATTTTTTCAAATAAATCAATTACTCTTTTATCCCCCCATACTTTAAGAGCTCTAGGTGTGTCTTTTAAATTAGATAAACCTCTTCCTTCTGCTTCTTTGACCCATTCTTCACCATAACCATTTCCTTCAAATCTAATTTTTTTAGATTCTTTGATCATTTTCTGAAGTTCTTTTAAGATTGCTTCATCTTTACTTTCTCCTTTAGAAATTCTTGAATCGACATCTTTTTTAAAGATTTGAAGCTGGTTGGAAACAATTGTGTTAATTACAATCATTGCTGATGCACAATTTGCAGATGAACCTACAGCTCTAAACTCAAACTTATTTCCAGTAAAAGCAAAAGGAGAAGTTCTATTTCTATCTGTATTATCCAACATAATTTGTGGGATTTTACCGATATTTAATTTAAGTTCTGTTTTATCTTCTGGAGTCATTTTTCCAGCTTTCACATTCTTTTCAATCTCATCTAATAAAGAAGATAACTGTGAACCAATGAAAGTTGAAATAATTGCTGGTGGCGCTTCATTAGCACCTAATCTGTGATCATTCCCTGCACCTGCAATACAAGCTCTTAACAAATCAGCATGATCATGTATAGCTTTGATTGTGTTTACAAAGAATGTTAAAAATTGTAAGTTTGATTTTGGGTTTTTACCTGGAGCTAATAAATTAACACCAGTACTAGTACTTAATGACCAGTTATTATGTTTACCAGAACCATTAACTCCTGCAAAAGGTTTTTCATGAAGAAGTACTCTGAAATTATGCTTTCTAGCTACTTTTTCTAACAAATCCATTAACAATAAGTTATGGTCATTAGCTAAATTACATTCTTCAAAAATTGGAGCACACTCAAACTGATTTGGTGCAACTTCATTATGCCTAGTAGTTACTGGAATGCCTAAACGAATGGATTCCGTCTCAAAATCACGCATAAATGCAGTAATTCTAGATGGAATTGATCCAAAGTAATGATCATCTAATTGCTGACCTTTAGCTGGTGCATGACCAAATAACGCTCTACCAGTCATCATAATGTCTGGTCTTGCATTAAACAATGCAGAATCTACCAAAAAGTATTCTTGCTCCCAACCAAGAGTTGCATTAACCTTACTTACATTTTTATCAAAATATTGACAAACAGAAGTAGCTGATTCATCAATTGAATGTAATGCTTTAAGTAAAGGCATTTTATAATCTAAAGCTTCACCAGTGTATGAAATAAATATTGTTGGAATACATAATGTTTTATCAATAACAAATGCTGGAGATGACGGGTCCCAAGCGGTATAACCTCTTGCTTCAAAAGTATTTCTTATTCCTCCATTAGGAAAAGAAGATGCATCAGGCTCTTGTTGTACTAATAAATCACCATCAAATCTTTCAATAGCTCTTCCAGGACCTACAGGTTTAAAAAAAGCATCGTGCTTTTCAGCCGTAGCACCTGTTAAAGGTTGAAACCAGTGTGTATAATGTGTCGCTCCTTTTGTCATAGCCCAATCTTTCATTGAAGAAGCTACTTGGTCTGCCATTTTACGATCTAACCTAGTTCCATTTGTTACAGAATCCATCATAGACTTGTATGCTTCGCTTGGAAGGTACTCACGCATAACTTCTGCATGAAATACATTTTCTCCGAAAATTTCAGAGATTTTACCGTTAAACTCTACATTTCTAGGTGTTCTATTAAGAACATCGTGATAAGCTTGCATTCTTTTTGTTGCCATGATATATTTATTTAGTTACTGTAAAACTAATATTATTTTATAAAACTTTAAAGGAAAATACACTTTTTTATCAATACCCCCTATTTTTTTTGGGGTAAAACTCAAATTAATCTATTTTTAATTTAATTAAACATCAAAAGAGAGACCATCTTTAGCTAAAAAAACATTTTTAGGTAGAATTGACTCTATATATTCAACTTTACCGAATAAATGAGATATATGTGTTAAATATGCTTTTTCAGGCTTTACTTTTTCAATAAATTCAATTGCCTCCTTTAAGTTAAAATGTGAAATATGCTCTTTTTCATGAAGTGCATTTATAATTAACACTTTAGAACCTTTGATTTTCTCAATTTCTTTATCACTTATTGTTTTTGCATCAGTAATATAGGTGAAGTCCCCTACTCTAAAACCAAAAACTGGCATTTTATAGTGATAAACCTGGATTGGAGAAAATTTTATTTTTTCTGAAACATAAAAATCATTATCATCAATTAAATTTAAATCAATCTTAGGTATTCCTGGATATTGATATTCTGAAAAAACATAATGAAACTCTCTTTTTAAAGCAACCTCAACTTCTTTTGAACAATATACATTTATGGCTCTTTTTTGCTTAAAATTAAAAGCCCTCACATCATCCAATCCAGCAATGTGATCTTTATGTTCATGAGTAAAAATAATAGCTTCTAAAGATTGGACTTTCTCTCTCAACATTTGTTGCCTAAAATCAGGACCTGAGTCAATAACATAATTCTTCCCATCAATAGTAAGCATGACAGAACTTCTCAACCTCTTATCTTCAGGGTTTTTCGATTGACAGACATCACAATCACAAGCAATTACAGGTACACCTTGAGAAGTACCTGACCCCAAAATAGTTACCTTCATATCTTTAATTTTAGAACTCTTACTAATAAATACAACCAACCTGTAATAAGTAACAAGCCTCCTAAGGGAGTTACTGGTCCAAGAAAACTAAATGAAAAACCAAGAATAGGTGCTATACTTAATAAGTATATCGAAAAGGAAAAGAAAATAATTCCAACTAGCCATATAGGATACAAATACTTACCTACCTCTATCTTTAAGGTACCTAACCATAAAAAAGATAGTCCCATATACATTTGATACTTAACACCAGTTTCAAATGAAGTTAATTTTTCAGGAAAAGATACCAATACTTTTTTTAAACCATGAGCTCCAAAAGCACCAAGTATAATGGATAAAGTAATCAAAACAATTCCTGTTATAATATATTTCTTTTTCATTTTAATTTAATTTTAAAGTAAACTCTAACACGTCTCTCCAATTTTTCCATTTTCCATAATCACCAATTGTTTCATTATGCCAAATGAAAACAAAATCCCCTCCATAACGTCTTACCTCATGAAACAACTGCTGAATCTTAACCTTACTTTCTTCAGGTGTCAATTTTAAGTACTCATTCAAAGTCCCATCCATATAAGCAAATGGATGTATCATCATATTCGTTATTTTATTTCTTGAAAGATCAAACCAAAAATGAGGCCTTGCTGTTCCTGACCTAAAACCTACCATATCCGGAAACCCCATAGAAAACTCATGTTTAAAACCAAGATCATTTAAAACAGGATAAGTTTTTGGAATACTAAAGCGTAAAAAATGTTGTCGAGTTCTATTAATAGTCCTTTCCAATATTTCAGACAACCTACCTCTTTCTTCTTTTATTGTCTTTCTAAAAGAATTTGATTTATAACTAGGATGTATTCCAACAACACTATTTATACTAACCTCATTAATAAGACGCCTATGTCTTAAGTCTAAATATGAAATATTTTTATCGTATTTTGAATAATCACCAAGAAGCCAAAAAACATGCACCTTAAAACCTTTTTTTGCGATACTTTCAATAAAATCAAAAGTGTCATAAGGATCTTCAACTTTACCAGCTAAAACTTCTTTTCTTTCCAGAAGACGACTCTCATCCCTTTTAAACTTATCTTTAGCTATAGATAAATATTTCCTAATTCCTTTTTTCCATTTATAAGCAAAAGTATTATCAATATCAAATGTGGGCATTATTCTTACCTCCCCAATATTGAAAATAATTTTCTGACGAGACTGCATTTCAATATATTTAATAATTTTTTCAGACCAGACATCACAAACCACTCTTTCTAACCAATTAAAATCAGACTGAATGCTATATTTAGCTAAAAACCTTCCGTGTAAATCTTCTTTTGTAGAAACAAACTCTTCATACCTAGATAAAATATAAAAAATGGAAGCAAGAGGATCTACAACTTTATCAAAAGAAAGGCATTCCTCATCTTCAAATATAGAAAGATCTACTTCTATATCTCTTAATTCTTCTTCATATAAAAAAGTAGAAGGAAAAATATTTACTTTACAACCAACTTCTTTTGGAGAATAATTGAATTTAATATTTGTTGATTTATTAAATAAGTGAAAATCATTTATGATTTTATAAGAAACATCTCTTTCTTTAAAAATAAAATCTAAAGTGTAAATAAGTCTTTCAGATACTTGTTCAACAAATATGTCAACCATTATAAATGCTCAATAATTTTTCCGCAAATAAACTCAGCAGCTTTACCATCACCATAAAATGAAGGATAAGTAAAATCTTTTTTAGATGAAAACAATTGGTAAGCTTTCATTATTTTATCATAATTAGCATCCACTAAAATAGCGTTACCGTTTTCAACGATTTCAACCCATTCAGTTTGTGGTCTTAGAATAATACACGCTTTTTTAAAGAAATAGGATTCTTTTTGTAAACCACCACTGTCAGTTATAATCATATTAGAGTTTTTTTCTAGGGCAATTATATCTAAAAAACCTGCAGGGTCAATAATTTTAAAATGTTCATTATCTTCAATACTACTCAATAATTCACTTGAAAGTTGCTCTTTCATTTTTCCTCTTGTTCGAGGGTGTATAGGTAAAACAATATCCAGTCCTGAATCTTTTTGAATGTCAATCAAAGATTGAAAAATACTTTCCATATTCTCCGCGACATCTGTATTGCCATCTCTATGGATTGTTGTTAAAACGTAGGAATTATTTTTTACACCTATCTCATTTAGGATAGTCGATTTTTCATCTGAAACACTTGAAAAATAAATACTATTATCATACATTACATCTCCACAATGATAAACACATGGAGAGTTGATATCAGCTTTCTTATTAGATAAATCAAATCCTTCTTTTTCTAAATTATCTAGACCTGAAACAGTTGGAGTAAATAACAAAGTTGACATATGATCACAAGCAATTCTATTAATCTCTTCAGGCATTCTTTTGTTGTAACTTCTTAAACCTGCTTCAACATGAATAATTGGAATATGTATTTTAGCTGCCGCAAGAGCTCCTGAAATTGTTGAGTTTGTATCACCATAAACTAAAACTCCTTCAGGTTTTTCATTCACAAATATATCTTCAAGACCTTCAATCATTTTAGCCGTCTGAGCACCATGAGATCCGCTTCCAACACTTAAATTATAATCTGGAAATGGAATTTGCATTTCTTCAAAAAAAACTTTTGACATGTTTTCATCGTAATGCTGTCCTGTATGAACAATTATTTCTTTTAAAGAACTAGAATAATTGTTTTTTATTGCTCTACTAATTGCAGCTGACTTTATAATTTGAGGCCTCGCACCAATAATTGTTATAATTTTTTTCACCTTTCTCTATTTAAAATTCATCATTATCCAAAAAGCTAAAGTAACCATTATTCGTTAAAATAATATGATCTAACAGCGGTAAATCAATCATTTTCCCAAAAGTTTTAACCTTCTGGGTTAGTACCTTATCTTGTTCGCTAGGGGCTAAAGTCCCACTTGGATGGTTGTGCGCTAAAATAATTGAACTTGCATTATTATCTATTGCTATTTTAAAAATAATTTTAGCATCCACAACAGTTCCTGATACTCCTCCTTTAGAAATTTGAAATTTATTCAAAATTACGTTTGCTCTATTTAATAAAACTACATAACATTCTTCATGCTTCAAACCATTAAAATCACGTTTTAAAAATTGATAAACATCATTAGACTGTTTTACTTTTATTTTCTCAACTGAACTTGTACTCATCCCTCTTTGACTTAATTCTAAAGCTGCTAAAATTGATACTGCTTTCGCTTCACCAACTCCATTAAATTTAATTAAATCAAAATAGGTAAGATCAGTCAATTGACCAATATCATTGTTACAGTGCATTAATATTTCTCTGGATAAATCTAAGGCTGTTTTCTTTCTGGAACCTGAACCAATTATTATTGCAAGTAACTCTGAATCAGAAAGACTATTTTTACCTTTTAAAATCATTTTTTCACGAGGTCTATCTTCTGGTGAAAGTTCTTTTAAGGTGATGTTTAAATTCATTGAATGATGGTTTAGTATTACATAAATATAAGTAATAATATTAAAAACAGTTATACAAAATACTTAGTTTAAAATGTTTATTTTTGCTAAAAATTAAGTTAGAAATGGATTTCTCAGCTCTTTTGTCTGCTACAGGATTGTTTTACCTTATCATGCTTACCTTGCTTGAAATAGTATTAGGTATTGATAACATTATATTTATATCAATCGTTACTGATAAATTAGAAAAAAAAAACCAAAAGTATGCAAGAAGAGTTGGTTTAACTTTAGCCTTATTAATCAGACTAATACTTTTAACAATAGCCGCCTGGATAATGGGTATGACTTCTACCCTTTTCTCTGCAGGAAACTTTAATTTCAGCGGTCAAAGTTTAGTACTTATTCTTGGTGGTGCCTTTTTGATTTATAAAAGCAGCTTAGAGATGCATGAACAAATCAAGGGACAAGTACCTGATAGTAAAAAGGGAAAAAGTAAATTAAAAGCAGTTATCTTTCAAATCATAATGATTGATATTGTATTTAGTTTCGACTCCATCATAACAGCAATTGGGTTAACAAAAAGTATTAAAGCTGAAACTGGAGGAGACCCAATGATTATCATTTATTTTGCAGTGATTATATCTATGATAATCATGTTGATTTTCGCTAAACAAGTAAGTGACTTTATTAATCAAAGACCAACAATAAAAATGATAGCTCTTGCTTTCTTAGTAACAATTGGAGCTGTATTGGTTGCTGAAGGTTTTGGAGAAGAAGTACCTAAAGGTTATATTTATTTCGCGATGTTCTATGCTTTAATTGTCGAATTCCTTAACCTAAGAATGCGTAAAAATGAATCAAAAAAATAGTTATTAAACCGATGACTGAAAAAGAAATAGAACTTTATTTCCCATACAATAAAGAAGATAATATCTACGACTTGTATGAAGAAAGACTATTTGAGCATAAGCAGTTTTTCTTAACCAAAACGATTATTTCTAAAGTGTTCAATGCTAAGGTAGAAAAACTCAAGAAATTTGAAATTGCATTTAGAAAACTGTCAAATCAAAACCTAAGCTCTATTAAAACAAAAAATGAACAGTTTTTTGTTTTTACAAAAGAAGAAAAAAGTATACTAAACGTTTACAATCAATATCAAAATATTAAAAATCAATTTAAACTATTAATCCTTAAGGCAAATAATTCTTTTGAAATTATTGAATTAATAGAAGAAATACTTGAGGTAACTAGAGAATACCTTTCTTTATGGCCTAAATTAGACATTGAAGAGGATGTTATCATTTCTAAAGAACCTAACCCTATGGATATTTTATCGTCAATTAAAGAGTTTAATTTGATAAATGGTTTTGAGTTTTCTGATATCATTAGATTTCAAAACAAATGTCCTAAACCACTTCAACTAGAATCTAAAAGATTATCTTTACAATCAAATATTTTAAACAATGGATAACCCTTATTTAAAACTAAGAGAACAACTAGAACTTCAAGAATGGCCAAACGTCTATCTTTTTAAATTTATTGTTCCTAACACTTCTGAAAACATTGCTAAAACAACTGCTTTGTTTGGAAGCTCTGCAGATCTTCAACTTCACGAGTCTAAGACAGGAAAATTTGTAAGTGTAAGTGTAAAAGAATTAATGCTTGATGTTGATTCAATCATAAACAAATACGAAGAAGCTACAAAAATTAAAGGTTTAATGGCGTTATGATAGTTCTATTCACATTTTCTATAACAAAATTACTTCTAGGTATTCTTTCTTTGTCATTAGCTGTACTTTTAATTATTATCGCCTATAAAAAACTTCTGGCATACCTTGGTAAAACAGACATGATAACCGAAGATTACTGTATTCTTTACAGTTTAGAAGAACAACCTTCTACTGGTGAAATTGAACTTTACTTCACAACTAATAGTAAAAGAGTTTGTAAAATGTCAATTTTAAACTATGACATGTCACTTCACTCTGTCATATTTGAAGAAGAAGTAAAAGAAGGTGGAAACATCGTTAGATTTAACACAAAAAACGTTGAAAATGGTTTATACTTCTATCAATTAGAAACAGAGAATCAAAAAACAATGAAAAAGATTGAAATTAAAAACTAAAATTATGTCATAATGACATGAAAAATTTAGTGGCAAAATAATTGTGAATTAAGGATTATAGAATTAACTTTAGCTCAACTATTTTGAGTTAACAATTTATAAAAATATATTATTATGGCTGTAGAAATAACAGATGCGAATTTTGAAGAAGTAGTATTAAAATCTAATGTACCAGTTTTAGTTGATTTTTGGGCTGAATGGTGTGGACCATGTAGAATGATTGGACCAATCGTTGATGAATTACATACTGAATATGAAGGTAAAGCTATTATTGGTAAGGTAAATGTTGATGAAAACCCAGGTGTTTCTGCAAAGTTTGGAGTGAGAAATATTCCAACAATTTTATTCATTAAAGGTGGAGAAGTTGCAGATAAATCTGTTGGTGCTGTTCCTAAAGCTCAACTTGCTTCTAAACTAGACGCAATTTTAAACTAAAAATTAGGTTGACTAAAATTAGCAAAGCGTGTAAGACAACTTACACGCTTTTTGTTTGAATAATTACTCTTATTTATAAATCTTTTAATACATGGACTCTATTTTCAAAAGGCTTAAATATTATGGTGTTGGCTTTGGTGTTGGATTAATTTTTGTTGCTTTCTTTTTTCAAAATAGAGGCTGTAGTTGGCTTCCTGACAATCGTGTTAAAAACAGTATTCTTGACCGAGTACTCGTGCTTCCGGAAAGCGAAGAAAAACTGCTTAAAGAGTACAAACTAACGAAAAAAGATTTAAGACTTGTTTTAAACGATGGAGAGGTTTTATTCAACGAAAGTAAAAAAGAAGGAAATCCTAAAGTTTATGTAGTTCAAAAAAAAATTGAAAACATAGGCAAGGTTAAATTTTACTTTACTCTTCCGAAAGAAAGTTTTATTTCTGAAATTCATTTTTCAAAACAAAATACTAAAAACACCTTAACCGGATATGGAGAACTACTCTCCTTCCCTATGGATGATAACCTAGTATTCCCTGACTCTTCAAAAATGGTAACTTGTCAACAAGATTTTCTGAAACTAGTTAACCCTAGAGATATACTTAAATCTTTAAAGGAAAG
>Ga0228614_1000336_pt1 | contig 27849 bp, 16 predicted proteins | sample 15DmetaG_FD_190531 | JGI IMG/M metagenome (GOLD analysis project Ga0228614, IMG submission 190531) | Seawater microbial communities from Monterey Bay, California, United States - 15D | ecosystem: Environmental > Aquatic > Marine > Coastal | place: USA: California | collected 2016-10-13
ATAGATTATATCATTTTAGCTGGCTATTTAAGAAAGATTCCTTCTGAGTTAATTGAAAACTATCAAGATAAGATTATTAATGTTCATCCATCCTTACTTCCAAAATACGGTGGAAAAGGGATGTATGGAAAATTTGTTCATGAAAAAGTAATTGAAAATAAGGAAAAAGAGAGTGGAATCACGATCCATTTTGTGAATGAAAATTTTGATGAAGGAATGCAAATTGCACAGTTTCACTGTAAATTAGAAAATAACGAAACAATCGAATCTTTACAGCAAAAAATCAACAAACTAGAATTGGATTATTTCCCTGTTGTGATTGAGAAAGTTGTATGTGTTTAATAAATTATAACTTATCTCGGAACAACATCACCAACTTCTATTGAAATTAATACTCCTTTATTAAATTTTAGAATTTTATTTTTAACACCATCATAATTATAAAAAATCCATTCACCATGTGGAGGAGAGAAGTTTGTAAATTCGTTAAATGATGAAGTAACAACACCATCGATTGATTTTTCATTTTGAATTAATTCAAAATTTGGAATAAGTTTAGATTTTTCGGGGAGAAAATTTCCAGTACATTGTACTTTTCCATTACTGTAATAAAAGGACCAGGTACTATCGGCTAATCCTTCATTATAATTTCCTTTTAATCTAATGTTTTTATTATTATACCATTCTAAATATTCTCCATTTAATTCTCCATTCTTATAATTTTCAATATATAAAGGTTTGTTATCGAAATCGTAATAACTTTTTTTAACTATATCACCGTTATTAATTAGATAAATTAAATAGCAGTTAAAGGAGTTTTTAATTTTAATCTCACCATTTATAAGATTTCCTTTTTTATATACTAAAGAATCATTTATGTTGATTACAATACTATCATTTTTTAAAATGAAGATATCTTCTTGAGCATTAATTTTAATTATTGAAATAATAAATATTACAATTAATATTGTTTTTTTCTTCATCCCAATTAAACATCAATCACTAAACATTAATAATTATTTCATCTCCACTCCGTAATAGAATTTCTTCTTACTGATGACTTTTTTATTTGATCCATATATAATCATATCACCATGTTTTTCACCTTTCGAGTAATTGATTTCAGTCGTCAATTCTCCTCTACGTGTATATTGTAGCATCTTACCCTCTAGAAGTCCATTTTTGTAATTAGTAATCATCGCTGGGTATGTTCCTCCAGGGTAGTAAGCAGTCCATTTACCATGCTTTTCTCCGTTTTTGTAGGTTCCTTCTTCTGTTTTTTTAAAGTCTTTACTTGAATAAGATATGGATTTTCCATGTTTTACGCTTTGTAGCACTTTATGCTCTTTCATGTAACCATAATCCATTTTGTTTTCTTTCTCCTTTACTTTATAGGAGACTACGTCTTTAATTTTTCCTTTAGAGAAATATTCTGTCCAAGTACCAGACTTAAAGTTGGTTTTGTATTCTCCTATCATCTTGGGTGTACCATCAGGAAAATTGGAAACCCAGTCACCGTGTAACTCTCCATTTTTAAAAAAAGCACTATTTTTAAGATTACCATTCTCCCAGTAATTTAACCATTCGCCTTCTTCTTTTCCTTCAACATATTTTCCATCCATTAATAAGGTTCCATTTTCATACCATGTCTGCCACCTACCATCTTTCAGGTCATTTTTGTACTGACATTTTTTGAATACACTTCCATCTTTGTACCAGTAGGTCCAATCGCCTGTTTTTAATCCTTTATCATAATAAGCGACATAAGATTTTTCTCCAGTTGGAAACCAGTATGTCCATTCTCCATCTTGTAAATCTTTATCGAAACTACCCTTCATATCGATAGTTTCTTTGTTCGTATACCAAACCCAAAGACTATCTTTTTTGTCTTCTTTATACTGACCTACAACATTTAGTTTTCCTGAATCGTAATAGTATTCATACTTTCCTTCTAATTGATCATTTTTGTAGTGACTAATTTTTTCTAGATCTCCAGTATAGTAATAATATTTCCACTCACCATCTTTTTCTCCGTTTTTAAAAGAACCAGTAAGTAGATCGTATCCATAAATACTACTTTCAACAAATGGACCGTTTGGTAAACCATTTTCATAAGTATAAGATTCTTTAATACTACCCGTGGTATAATAGGTTTGCATTTCTCCACTTCCGTTTTTCACTAACTGTGTGTGAAGTGAATCTGGAAGCCAAAATGAAATAATATGTTTTAAACCTTCTATTTCTTTTTCCTCTGATTTAATTCTTCCATCGATGTAATAATTCTTCCATAATCCTTTTGGGATATCCATTTCGTATTGACCTTCTAATGCAAGCGAACCATTTTCGTTCCATTCTCTGTAAATACTGTCCTGTTTATCCAATTTGAAGTATCCTTCTTGACGCATTTTTCCGTTAGGGAAATATAAAATTACTTTACCGTTAAGTTTTCCTCTAAAAAAAGTTCTTTCTTCTTCTAATTTTCCAAACTTATCATAGTACTTCCATGTTCCATGTTTGTCGTTATTTACACCAAGTTGATCTTTGTAATAGGAACCTACAGATTGAATTCGTTGTTTGTTAAAATCCCAATAAGTAAATTCAGGTTTACTTAAATTCTCTTTGTTAATGGTTTGTTGTCCAAAAAGATAGGTTGGAAGAAGAAGTAATATAAATCCTAAAATTTTCATAAAATAGTGTTTGTTTTTATAGAACGTGAATTTGTATAATGGTTACAAATACATAAAGCCATTTATTAATAGAAATGTACCAAAGCCAATGAAAACAATTCCAATCAATTGGTTCAAAGCTTTTAATAATGTTTTTGTCATTAGCGGTCGAAGCTGTTTCGCTCCAAGAATTTTTAACAAATCAAATATAAAAAATGTTGTCATAATGATTGCTAGTAAAAGTAGTACTGGTGCTTCTTCTCCATTTGACATGGTCGTTTTTTTAGAGGCAAGCGTCATGATACTGAACCAATAAAATATAACTAGTGGGTTGGCAAAATTTAGTAAAAATCCTTTTAAAAAAAGTAACCAATAATCTTTTTGGTTCTGAATGATATTCCCATCGTTATCTATTGTTGGGTCTTTTGGCTTTTTAAAAAATGTTACTAAACCATAAACGACAAAAAGAGACCCACCAATAACTTTTGCTATTTCTGAATTTTTCCCTTCGGCTAAGTGTTCTACTTCTGAATAAAAAATATACGCAATCAGAATATAAATTAGGTCACTTAAAATCACTCCTAAATCAAAAGATATAGCAGCTCTTACCCCTTTTCGTATACTTGTTTCTAAAAGTATGAAGAATACAGGTCCTATCATTATACTAAGTACAAATCCTGTTATTATCCCTTTTAGAATTAAATCAATCAAATCGCTAAAATTTTGTTTCACAAAAATAGCATTTTCCTTTTCTAATACAATAGATTTAATTGGAAGAGAAGTCTTTAAACTTGACTTTCATCTAATCGAATTAATACTAACTCGTCCAAAAGAAGGTAGGTTCATAGTCTGTTAACAATACCGTAACTAGTTTTTATCTGATTTTTAAGCTTTTTTCTATTCTTTTAGGAAAAAATATTGTATATTAAGTAAAGTTTAAAACTTTCAGTTATGGCTAAGAAAAAGAAAATATTTGTTTTAGATACATCTGTACTATTACATGATCATCAGGCAATTACTAGTTTTGGAGATAATGATGTTGCCATTCCAATAACCGTTTTAGAAGAATTAGATAAATTTAAAGTTGGAAACGACTCTAAAAATTATAGTGCAAGAGAAGTTATTCGTTTTATTGATAAAATATCCAATGAAACGAGTTTACAAGAATGGATATCTTTAGGTGAAAATCATGGTAAATTTAAAATAGCCTTAGAAAGTAATCCTAAAGAGGTGAATGCTGAATATGTGTATTCAGTTGGAAAAAATGATCATAAGATAATCAATGCAGCTTTGTATTTGAAGGAGACAGACCCTCAAGCAGAGGTTAAGTTGGTCACTAAGGATATCAATATGCGAATCAAAGCGAAAGCTTTAGGGATTGCTGCTGAAGATTATGCAACAGGAAAAGTGAATGCACAAGAACTAGATAAAACGGGTACGTATACGATAGAGAATGTAGAATCAGAGATTATCCGTCAAATTTTTACACATGGTAAAATTGAAGAAAATGGGATTCTTGGAGATCAAAAAACTCCAAATGGTTATTATATTTTAAAAAATGGGAAGAGTTCATCTTTAGTAGTTTACGATGACGCATCTAAGATGTTGATTCGAATAGAAAAAGAGTTTGTTTACGGCATTAAACCAAAAAATGCAGAACAAGCTTTTGCTTTTAATGCCTTAACAAACAACAACATTAAGTTAGTAGCACTTCAAGGTGTAGCAGGAACTGGAAAAACCTTACTTGCTTTAGCATCGGCTTTGGATCAAGCAAAATCTTATCAGCAAATTATTTTAGCTCGACCAATTGTACCACTTTCCAATCGTGAAATAGGTTTTCTTCCTGGAGATGCAAATGATAAGATTAGTCCTTACATGGAACCGCTTTGGGATAATTTGAAATTCATTAAGTCTCAATTTGGAGAGAATGAGAAAAAGCATAAGGCTATTCTCGAAATGGAAGAGCAAGGAAAAATCATTATTACACCTTTAGCTTTCATTAGAGGAAGAAGTTTATCTAACATTCTATTCATAGTGGACGAAGCTCAGAATTTAACACCCCATGAGGTAAAAACAATTATTACAAGAGCAGGGGAGAATACTAAAATTATCTTCACAGGTGATGTACACCAAATTGACACACCTTATTTGGATGAGCAAAGTAATGGTTTAGCTTATCTAATTGATAAATTGGAAGGGCAACCCTTATTTGCAAATGTTAAATTAGAAAAAGGAGAACGTTCTGATTTAGCAAATCTAGCAAATGATCTGTTGTAAGTTTTAGCTGTAAATTTATTTTGAAAGGTTGTTCTTGTTATGAGAGCAACCTTTTTATTTAACATTCATTCTTTTACGATATTCTCGTTCAGATTGAGTCTGTTGAAATCGAATCAAATCAAACCAATTTATCAAATACTTTGTCCAAACTATCAAATTGAAATTGAAATCCTTTTTCAGTTATTTTTTTATTGGATACTTGTACTCCTTTAAGAACTAAAACAGACATCTTCCCTAAAATAAATTTTAAAACAAAAGCAGGTACTTTAGGAAACCAAAATCCTTTTTTTAATTTTTTAGCAAGTGTTTTTCCAAAGGTTTTATTGGAATCATTTCCTCCTACAACGTTATAGGTCCCTTCGATTTTATTTTCAATGGCAAAGACATAGGAAGCAACTAAATCATCAATGTATACCCAAGAAATGTATTGTTCGCCCGAACCTAATGGAGAACCTATCCCCATTTTTATAGGTTGTGCTATTTTTTGAAAAGCTCCCTCTTTAGCATCTAATACTACCGCTGTTCTCATTTTTGTGACAATATATTTATCTAAAAATAAATCGGCAGCTTCTTCCCACTTTTCTACTATTTGAGAAAGGGTATCTGTGCCGTAAACATCGTTTTCTTCGTATATTTTAGTTAAAGGGTCATAGCCGTAACAATTTACTCCTGATGCGGAGATGTATTGTTTCAGTTTTGGAAAACTAGTTCTATTTTCATAAAGAACAACAGCTGGATTTATTCTAGATAAAAAAAGTGCTTTTATTCTCTCGTTTGACCATTTTTTTTCTCCAATATTTTCTCCTGCTAGGTTGATGATAATTTCAACTTCGCTTAGTTTTTCTGTATCAATTTTATTTTCCGATGGATTCCAAAAGATGTGGTTTTCTTTAGAAGGTTTTCTTGTAAGAATAAGTACTTTATATCCTTTAAGTGTTAATTCTTTCTCGATGTTCCTTCCTAAGTGACCTGTTCCTCCTGCAATTAATACTGTTTCCATCGTGATAAAAATTAATATTTAGTAATCAAAAAAGAGCCTACCATTTATCCATTCTGGATCTAGAGTTGCACCTTTCTTTTTGTAAAATTGAATTGCATTTTCATTCCAATCTAAAACTACCCAATCCATTCTTCTTACTTTTCTTTCTTTAGCTATTTTAACTACTTTATCAAAAAGCATGGAACCATATCCAAACTTTCTGTATTTCGGTTGAACATAAAAGTCTTCAAGGTATAAAGCTTTTCCTTTCCATGTAGAGTAAGATGTAAAATAAAGTGCAAAGCCAACAATTTGTCCATCTTTTTCTGCAACGATTGCATCACACACTTTATCCGTAAATAAGTCAATTTTTAATTGTTCAACAGTATTAACAACTTGTTCTGGTGCTTTTTCAAATAGTGCTAGTTCTTTTATTTGTTCAAAAATGGATACTTCATCTCCAATTTTTGCTTCTCTTATATTTATGTTATTTTCCATTATTGTACTCCTGCTAAATTAAACCTTAACCTTAACCCACAGTTAAAGTTACCTGTAGGAAAAGACGTTGCTATTTTTGGATTAGTTATTACTTGGTCGTAGTAAAATTGCACTACTAAATTTTGACTCATGTTGTAATCTGCTGACGATTTAATGGAAACAATTCTTTGACCAGCAGTTGCTTGATTAGAATTTTCTACAATTTTTCTTACCACCGTAAGGTTATCTCTAAAGGTTAAATCAAAACGAATATTAACTGGACTAGATGGTATTTTGTTTATTGGTATTTTAACTTTCGTAAATTTGAATCCTGATCCAATTACCCATTCAGTCCCTAAAATTTCAGTTACTTGATTATTATTTAAGGATAAAGTCGAATTACGATCTTTTTTTATTTCGAATTTTGTTATCAATCCTTGACCTTTCACATTCCAAGTTGCATCAAAACCAATTAGCGGTGAAAAACGTTCCGAAATTGAAATGTTTTGCATAATATTCATCGCTTCGAAATTGTTATTAATATCTCTTGCAGAATTATCTTCTGTCGCTTTTAAGTTAGTTTGTAAACCGGAAACAGATATAGAAGAGCTATAAGAATGTCTGATAACAAAGTTTTTTGCTATTTTCTTCATGAACTTCATCTTCGTTAATCCATTGTAGTTAACGGACCAATTCGGTAGTGGTAAGTTTTTAATAGGGTTTATATTTTTTTCATTTACTCCCTTGTTAGTATAAGCAGCTAAAAATGCCCCAAGTACAACCTCTTGTTGAGAACCATCATACCCATCATTATATCCGTTTATTTTGGAGGTTGAGTTAGAGTTTTTACTCCCTAGTAAAGTAGATACTTCTTGTCTTTTGTTTAGTAATGCTTCAAATGTTTGAGAAGCATATTCATTTTTCTTATTTGATTTTGCGAAAGCTGTTCCTATTGATATGCTTGTATAACTCAATGAAGCAGTTTCAACTCTACTTTGAGATAAAAATTGTCCATTATTGGTGTTTGGGTCTATTTCCGGTTCATTAGCATCAACAACCCATCTGAAAAAGTCACTTGAATTATTAGAATAGCTTCTATTTAAACTTAATTCAATTTTTAAGTCTTTTATTGGTTCAACACTTGCTCTTGCAGAAATGTTTTGGGTGTGGTTTATTGTTCTTGCTTGATTTAAGTTATCATTTTTAACTAACCAGTTCCCCGTACTTCCTACATTGTTTTTACTTCTTTCAGCAGCAATTTGTGCAATATCATATCCATTTTCACGTCCAAAAATATTATATCCTTGTTGACCAAAAGTAAACCCTGCTAACGGAGAGAGAAGTCCACTTGGTGTACCTAATATTCTTGCATCCTGATTAAATCCAGGAAGTAGTGTTCCATCCGTTAAACTGTAGGTTCCAGAAACATTTTTAATACTCATCAGCATATTTGCTAAAAATCCTCCTAATGGTTGTACTTCTTTTTTTGCTCTTTCCTTCTTCTTTTCTTCTCTTTTTTCTTTTCGCTCTTTTTTTCTTTTTTCACGAAGTTCTTTTTTAGTCATTTCAGACTCTGGTTTTTCTTCCTTTTCTGGAGTTTTCTTTTCTACTAATTTACGCGCTCCCTGAACTGCTTTTCTTCTTGTTGATGAAATATTTCTGTTGTTGTTATTTACCTTTTTTAAATATGGAACTTTATTGTAAAGTGTTGTAAAGTTCATTTGAGACGTAAGGTTTATATTTCTACTATTTTGAATAGTATTTCCGAAATCAGTTTGACCAAGAGGAGCTCTTTGCCAATTATAAGAGCCACTATATTTTACATTTGATGTCATCCAGTTAAGTGCTGGAATTTTATCTAGGGGTACATTATAACTAAAGGAATAGTTTTGAGCATAATCCATTACTTTTCCTCCATTTCGTAATTGTGAGGTAATCGTATCTCTAAATTGGCGATATCCTTCAGGGTCTGCATCTTTGTTTACTTGCCCTTGTCCTTCTACAAATATTGCTTGTGCAGTTGCATCAAAATTAAATTTTAAATTTTTAGTGATGTCGTAACCTAAGTTATATTGTCGTTTCCATTGAAACTGCTTCATATAAACTGGTTGGAAATTATACTCAGGAACAAGGTTATTTCTTACCTCTCTTTCGTTGTATGTTCTTGTGATATTATTTGAAAAACTTATGTTTTTTGGGGTGAGGTAAATATTCGTTTCTCTAATTAATTTCCACCAATTAGATTTTTTCATGAATTTCACCTTTTTGAATGGTTCAAATGGTTTATTTTTAAATGAATAATTATAATTTAATCCACCATTCCATACTTTTGTTCTATCGTATTTTGTGTTAAAGTCTTTTCTTAAATTTTGAGAAAAAGAATAATTCGCTGACCAGTTTGTTATTTTCCAAAAGTGAGGTGTCGCTCCTGGAGCCATTTCTTTTCTAACGTTCGTGAAGTTGTAAGATATTCTCTCATTTAAATCTTGTCCTAACTTTGCTCTTTCTCTTCGAGTTGCTAAGTCGTAATCTTTTAATTTAATATCTGGATTAAATGGGTCGTATTCTGGATTAATTAAGTTTAGAGAATGGCTATAAAAGAAGGGTAATGAAATTTTAGCTCTTCTTCCAAAAAATTGTCCTAATTGAATATTGGTATTTAAGTCAACACCTATTTTTTCATTTCGTTGACGCTCTTGTACCCTAGAGTCAACACTTCCCCAATTAATACCGCTATAGTTACCCGACATCTGAACATTCGCAAAGTCTGCGGCTTTAATCTGAGCTTGAGCGATTGCAGCAGAACCACCTTCACTTACAAAATCTGTTAGCCTCAACTCGTTTACCCAAACTATTACGCATTCAGGATCACCATTATCTATCGTGTTTTTAGACCAAGGGTTAATTTCATTTTTATCAGGATTCCTTACCCCGATCATGATTGTTTTTAATCCTTGAAGGTTTGGACTTCCTTTAACTTTTAATAATCTTTTAGGGTTTTTAGGATCAAGTTCTGTATATTCTGAGATAAAAGAAACAGAGTTACTACCATTTTCAATAGCTGTATTTCTATTTTTCTTAAGGTTTAATAAGTCATCAAAGATGATCTCCATTTCATTATTTGTAGGCCATATATCTTCTGCTAATGAAGCACCATATTCAGTTTTATAAAGTGGAAATTCATATTCATAATAATTGTCAGAAAAATCAGAACCTAGACGTACAAAAAGAGTTACGTCTTCATTTGTATAAGGATATAATGGGTCAACTTCTTCAAGGTGAACAAACATTTTTAATTTCTTGTAAGTTCGAACATCAAATTCAACATTTTTATAAGTTGCTCTTGCATCACCATCTTTTAAATTACATACATTTATAGCAAGTGATTGTTCATTCAATTGTCTCTGTATTGCTTGTGAAGGATCAGTTTCTCTAATTATACCTGGAGGAACTTCATATTTGATAGGTTTTCTTTGGTCATTTTCTTCAACGTTAACCGTACCAATATCAAATACTGTAGAGTTAGGTTCTGGCGTTATTCCATCTCCTGGTTGACTTAAGTCATCTACATATTTTCTCCATTCTCCTCGAATCATTTCAAGCTTTGCAAAACGGACGACAACTTCTTCGTCAAAGTTTTTAAGGAACATTCGCATGAATCGAATGGATCTAAAGTCTTGTATTCCGTTTACCTTTCTTTCATAATCAGTTATTGGTACTCTAAATTGATACCATTTTTCTGTTTTTTGAGCTGTTCCAGATCCTACTACAACTTCTTGAACACTAGTGATATAATTCTTACCAACAACCATATCATTTGGTTTAAGGCTAACTTTATATTGGAAGTAACTTTCAGATTCTGATAAATTGTTATCTAAATTTAAGTCTTCATTGTCTGGTATATTAGTAGCAGCAGTTGGATAACCTTCACCATTAATGTTTCTTGACATATCTGGAGTTGGGGAGTTACCTTCTAAATTATTGTATTTTTTATAACGTTTAAGTATATCTAAACTTTGGCTATCGTATCTATCGTCTCTATAAAAATTGTAATCATCATTTGAAGGGTCACTTATCATTTGAGACTTTACTTCAGGTGTCAGGGTTGGATTGTTTTGCACCCAATTAACATAATTTGAAAATGCGTTTACTTCATCTGTACTATTCCATCCATCTAGTCCTATATCTTGATTTTCTACTGCAGCATTATCCGTATCGAATGCATTTACAACAGGTTGAAGGTTGGATACCCTTGCCCATGATGTGGTATCTAAATTTTCTGGATTAGAAGTTGCTGAAGTTGGCATTCCATTTTCATAACTTTTATACGAGTCGGGAAGTATATCTTCTGATATATTTCCAAGGTTAAAGTACATATCACCTCCGTTATGCAGTGAATTTGGATTTTGATTTTCAGCATCTTCATTAAATGGATCCAATACCCAAAATTGAATGAATTGTATATTACTTTGCTCAAAATTGTTTGTACTTAGTGACCTCATTATTCCTCCCCATCTATTTTCTGGATTTATCCATGTTCCATCAGGATTTACGGTTAATGTAGTGTCGTAATTATAGATTCCTCTTTCTTTTGGGTAAAATGCTAAATCTAATGTTTGTAATGGAGTAGGTGTTCCATAAGCTAATTGAGTATTTGGGAAGATTTCTGTAGTTTGAACAATTCTCATTCTACTATCAGAAAGCATGGATGGATCGTCTTTTATGTGTTGAGGAGTTAATGTACTATTTGAATAAAATAATTGATCTACAGAGTACCACGCTAGTTTAGACCTCATGAAGTTGTTGGAAAGGTCTTTATTATAACCTTCTGGAAATAAATCCAATTGCCCTTGTGGTGTACTTGCTAATTTCCATGCATTAGGAGATTTAAGGTCTATTGTACTTTGTGCTCCTTCAAAATCATCGATATAAGATATTCCATCTTTGGTAACAGCTTTTGGTGAACCAGGAATGATATGAGCAAATTCCCCTGTAAAATTTAAGGTTGATTTTTCTGTAGTAGAAATAACAGGTAATAAGTCAACTAGTTTTGTTAAAAAAGGCAATTCTGTTTTGTAAGCAACATCAAATCCTACAATATTATTTTTGTAAGGTTCACTTCCTATATCTACTTTTTGAGTTACTGGACGTTCCATCATTCTCATCCAAGTTCCACCTAGATTAAAGTTTTCACTAAAACGATAATTATACCTACCTCCAACCAGTGATTTTGATTGGAATCCGAAAACTGAATTACTCTCAACCGATACTTTTATTGGAGTATTGGATTCGAGTATTCCTGAGTTTAAAATTTTAACTCTTCCTAAGTTGTAATCAACTGTATAATCAACTCCTTCAGTAAGTCTTATTCCTCCGGCCGTAACAGATACAGCTCCTTCGGGAACATTTAAGGCATTCAACGGAATATCTGAACTAACTGAGGATTGATATTCTCCTTTAAAACTAAACCTATTTTTATTTGGCAGTTGCTGTGCTGCTATTTGAGTAGAATCATATAATTCTGTGTAAGCTACTTGATTGATAATTACATCAGGCATTCCTGCTTCTTGTAGCTTTTCTTTCAATGTTTCACCAAAAGGTTCAACCGTTGAAAAGTATACTCGTCCATTTCTAGTATTTATCGTTCCTCCATTAGTTGCTTTATTTCCTTCATATCTAATTGGAGCAAAATCAAATACACCATCTGAGAATGGTTGGTTGTTTTGATTTATTTTATCCATTTCTAATAAATCAACCAATAGTTTATCTTCAACACCATCGTATGGGAAAAATGGTACTTCAAGAGAAGTAGCAGGATTATTGTACAATAAATTCATTCTGAATCCTTCTTGTCCAACTTGATAGGCTCCGATTGAATAAACATTTTTCATCATTAAATCCCATGTTTTGTATTCAGGATTAGTGATAGTTGATTTTAATAATTTTACAATCAGTGCTGATTGTCCAGATACTCCATCTGTTGATAATTCTCCTACTGTGTATGTTTCCCCTCTATAAGTGTATTCATAAGCTACACCTAAAACTTCATCATTATTTAGGGGTAAATTTAGAGAGATATACCCTAGTTGTGAATTATAAGTATATTCAGACTCGGTTAATTTTCTTGCATTTTGTACTTTTTCGTAATGCTCTCCTTGTACAAAAGGTCCTGGAGAAACTACTTGATTTGTCAAAGTGTTCACTGCGTTTGAGAACCCTCTAATCTCGGGATTAGAAGGATCAGATGCCCAACTATATAGATCATTAGAATTATTATCTGGAACTTCTAAAGGAGAATAGCCACCAGGGTTACCTTGACAGTTTTCAGCTTTAGACTCTCCAATATCTGAAAATGCAATAATGTTTCTGGTGTTTTCTATGTTGTTTGTTTTATTAGTTAACCATACTTCCATACGGGTAATGTTTACCCCTGAATTAACAATTGGAAGGTCTTTCATTGCTTCGTTGTAGTGGTCATGGTGGTAAAGGTTAACAAAAAAGTGTCTATTACCTTCGTAATTATCTGCACTTAATTCAAACTCTTTAACTTGCGCTTTTCCAGCAATATTTATTTCTTTTCTTTGCCCTTTTGATGATGCAGCGATTAAATCAACTGTTGCTCTACCAAATTTTAATTGTGTTTGAACACCAAATAAGGTCTGTGACCCTTGAATTAAAGTTGTTGGAAGTGGCATGGAAACATTTCCTAATGCAATCTTTTGCATTATTTGGTCTTCATTTCCTGTATATTCTAATTTTGAAATATTATCAAAACTAAAAGAAGCTTGCGTATTATAACTGGTTCCAATTTTTAGTTTTGTTCCGATTTGTCCAACTAAACTCAGTTGTATTTGTTGTTGAAAATCAAATCGTGTTATTTTTCTTTGGTTAACAGGAAGAATAGGATTATCATATCGAGAAGAATTTACACCAAAGGATAATTCAATTGATCCAGCAGGACGAATGGTGATCTGATCTGAACCAAAAAAGTTTTCAAATAATTTACTTCCAATAGTTATAGGAAGTTCGAAAGGTCTGTTTTCTGCGGTTTGTTCATCAATTCGTTCTTTCCAATTTACTCCTTTAGATTTTGACTCTTCATAGTCGAGATATTCTTCTAAAGTCATCATAGAAGGATTTCTATAATTTCTTTCAGAACTTCCAATTGTTTCTCTAAAGACGTATGTTCCGGTTTGAGGATCGTAAACAATACTTTGGTTCATGGAAGACGGATCTCCTAAGTCAAAACTTTGAGGTTTAGTAGTTGTAGGATCTTGAGAATTTTGTATAGGATAAACCAATGTGTCTTGCGCAGACAATTGATTTACAAATCCTGATATACAGAGGATTGTAAATAAAATATAATTCGAAATATATCTTATTTTAATAGGATGCAACCTTTACAATATTTTCAAAGCATGTTTAATTAACTCTTCAACAGTTTCTTCTCCTGTGATGATTTTATCTAAAGCTTTATCAATCGCTTTTTTATCAAAACCTAAGGAAACCAATGCTGTAAACGCATCAAATCGATTTGTATTGTTTTTACTAAACACATTTTCTGTTGAAAATTCAACTTTTGTCATTTTATCTTTTAAATCAATAATGACCCTTTGTGCTGTTTTTAAACCAATTCCTTTAACACTTTGTATCGTTTTTACATCTTCTGATTGAATAGCATGTGCAACTTCTTCAGGTGTTAAAGAGGATAGCATAATCATAGCTGTATTTGGACCAATACCTGAAACAGAAATTAATTGGTTGAAAACATCTCTTTCCTCTTTTGTGAAAAAACCATAAAGTAATTGGGCATCTTCTCTAACAATAAATTGAGTGAATACTTTAACGGATTCATCTGAACTTAGAGCAGAAAACGTGGTTAAAGTAATTTTAACCTCATAGCCAATCCCATTACATTCAATAATGAGATTGGTAGGGTTTTTCTCTATTAACTTTCCATTTAAATAGGATATCATATTTACTTGTTTTGAGCGTCTACAACTGCTACTTTTACCATGTTAATTATTTCTCTAACAGAAGCTCCAAGTTGAAGTACGTGAATGGATTTTTTCAAACCAACTAAAACAGGTCCAATAGCATCTCCTTCTGTCATTTCTTGTAAAAGTTTGTAGGCAATATTTCCAGAAGATAGATTAGGAAACATTAAAACGTTTACCTGTTTATTTGCTAATTGTGAAAAAGAGAATTTTTCCATCATTAATTCATTGTTTAAAGCAAAATTAGCCTGAACCTCACCGTCAACCGTTAATGAAGGATAGTCCCTGTGAAGTATCTCCACTGCTTTTGACATTTTCTCAGAATCTTTTCCTGGAGCAGATCCAAAGTTAGAGTAACTTAGTAATGCTATTCTCGGAGTAACTTTGAACTTACGAACCATTTTAGCTACAGTATTTGTCAATTCTGCAATCTGTTCGGCAGATGGGTCCATGTTTATTGTCGTATCTGCTAAAAAGATAGGTCCGCGTTTTGTAACAAGGATGTACATTCCTCCAATTGTTTTTACATCTTTTTGTAATCCAATTGTCTGAATTGCTGGTTTTACAACATCTCTATAATTTCTTGTTGATCCAGATATCATTGCATCTGCATCTCCAAGTTCTACCATCATTGCTCCATAGTGATTTCGCTCTCGCATGATCTGAATAGCTTCAAATTCTGTAAAACCTTTTCTTTTCCTTTTTTCAAAGAAAGCCTTACCGTATTTTATTCTATTTTCTTCTTGTTGATCGTCTTTAGGGTCAATAATGCAAACTTCTGAAAATTCAAGAGAGTATTCCTCGATTAAACCTTCAATAATATTTTTCTTACCTAATAAAATTGGGAATGCTACTCCTTCCTCTAGAGATGTTTGAGCAGCTTTTAAAATTTTAATATTATCTGCTTCTGCAAATACAACTTTTTTAGGATTGTTCTGCGCTTTAGTTGTAAGATCACGAATAAGTTTGTTGTCAATTCCTAATCGTTTCTTTAATTCCATCTCATATTCTTCCCAATTTTCAATTGGTCGTTGAGCAACACCAGATTCCATCGCTGCTTTTGCAACAGCAGGAGCAATATGATAAATTAAACGTGGATCTAATGGTTTTGGAATTATTTGTTCCCTACCAAAAAGAATGTTTTTTTCACCGTAAGCTTCAATTACTTCTTCAGGGATAGTTTCTTTTGCAAGTGCTGCTAATGCTTTTACAGCAGCTAGTTTCATTTCTTCATTGATACTTGTAGCTCTTACGTCTAAAGCACCTCTAAAAATATATGGAAATCCAAGTACGTTATTTACTTGGTTAGGATGATCCGATCTACCGGTTGCCATAATAATGTCTTTTCTTACTGACATTGCATCTTTATAAGAAATCTCCGGTTCTGGGTTTGCCAAAGCAAATACTATCGGGTCTTTAGCCATAGATCCAATCATCTCTTTTGAAACAATATTTCCTTTAGATAATCCAAGAAAAACGTCTGCGTCTTTCATTGCTTCTACTAACGTTTGATCTCCATCATGCATCGCAAAATGCTTCTTTTGATCATCAATATTATCTCTCTTATTGTGGATTAGACCTTTAGAATCAAATAGATAGATGTTTTTTAGTTGAATTCCAAGCATCGTATATAAATGTGCACAAGAAATCGCAGCTGCTCCAGCTCCAGAAACAACTACCTTTACATCTTCTATCTTCTTTTCAGCTAACTCTAATGCATTTAGAAGTGCTGCTGCAGAAATAATTGCTGTTCCATGCTGGTCGTCATGCATAATTGGAATGTTCAATTCCTCTTTAAGTCTTCGTTCAATTTCAAATGCTTCTGGTGCTTTTAAGTCTTCTAAATTTATCGCACCAAAAGTAGGTGACATTGCCTTTACAGTTTGTATAAAAAGTTCAGGATCTTTTGCATCTAATTCGATATCAAATACATCGATATCAGCAAATATTTTAAAAAGTAAACCCTTTCCTTCCATTACCGGTTTAGATGCTTCAGGACCAATATCTCCTAATCCAAGAACAGCTGTTCCATTGGAAATTACTGCAACTAAATTTCCTTTAGAAGTATATTTATAGACATCGTCTTTGTTCTCAGCAATTTTAAGACACGGTTCTGCTACCCCAGGAGAATATGCTAATGATAAATCACGTTGGGATGCATATGGTTTAGTAGGAATTACCTCGATTTTACCTGGTTTTCCAGAGGAATGGTAATCTAGTGCTTCTTGTTTGCGATTTTTTGACATAGTATTTTATATTGTAACCACCAAAGATAATAATTCCTATTGAAACTGTCTGTTAACCTGAGTTTGATTATTGTTTTATTCACTTCGTGGTTGCTACGCGGTGTCAGATTGCTAATAATGAATAAGATATGAAATAAAAAATATGGGCAATAATAATTTATTTCTCATGACTCTTGTGAGACACATCATTTATTAGAAGTGAAATACGCATTTTTCTTTTAATTTTTACCAAAATTATTTGTCGTTATATTTCAGGATTTAGGAGCATAAACGATTGAAAATGTGTCTAAAAATAACTTTTTGCAAATTTAAATCTGACGGCAAAAGAATAGTCGAATTTAGGTTGTTAGAATAGATTTTAATTCGACTATTATAAAATGAAGAACAAGACAATTTTCAAGAATGTTTTTATGGATTTGTAAAAAGAAGTAACTTTACGATATTATAGTTTTTAAAATTAATTAAAATGAACGAAGCACATTTACATTTAACATTCAATCACTTACCTCTAATTGCTCCTATCATTGCACTTTTAATCATGATTGGTGGGATTTTATTAAAATCGGAAGTGATTAAGCGTACAGCTTATGCAATTTTTATTTTAGGGGCAATTATGACAATACCAGCTTTTGTTTCAGGTGAAGGTGCGGAGGAAATTGCGGAAGAATTACCAGGTGTAACTCATCATATCATTCACGAACACGAAGAGGTAGCAGAAACATTTGCCTTGTTATCTTATCTACTTGGCGTACTTTCTTTAATTGGAATTTGGTCGAATTGGAAAGGAAAATCTTTGTCAAAGGCATCTACTTATGTAACGGTTTTATTAAGTATAGTTCTTATTTTTTTAGGAAAACAAGTTGGTACTTCTGGCGGAGAAATAAGACACACTGAAATTAGAGATTCTTACTCTGTTGATATTGAAGAAGGTGAGGAAGAGGATCACGAGGAAGAAGATTAATTTTCATGAGAGAATTTTACTTATCCATTTTAACTGAAGCCTTCAAGGATAACCATTCTGTTCAGTTTGTCATCAAACAGGATGATAAAAAAGAAGCAAAATTGAGATTTTTAATGAAATACTCTCATTGGAAGGCAACTCATTTTGGAAAGTTATATTTGAATGAAGAGAATTCTGCTTGTGCTTTTGTTATTGATAATTCAAAGAAAAATTTTTCTATCACCTCAATTGTATGGGATTTGAGGTTGATATTTTTTTGTATTGGTATCTCTAATTTATTTCGTGTTTTAAAACGTGAAAAGGTTTTAAAAACATTTCATCCTTCAGGTAAATTTTACCACTTGTGGTACATTGGAGTTAAGAAAAATCAACAAGGTAAAGGTTTAGGTTCTCTTTTGATGAAACAATTATTGGAAGATTGTAAAGGTTCACCTATTTATTTAGAAACTTCAATGGAGCAAAATTTTCCTTTTTATGAGCGATTAGGTTTTGAAAAAGTAATAGATTTAAAGCAAAATCATAATGTTTTAAGGATGTATAAAAAAGAAGGTTAACCTTTCTTCATGTTATTTATAGTCAAGCTTTGATTTATTAATATCCTTTTGTAATTCTCCTATATTTCAACTGTTACCTTTTTTTATTAACTTCGTGTTTCTTTAATTTTACGTTTAAAAATGAGTTCAAAATACAAAGAATATAAAGGGTTAAACTTACCAAACGTTGCCCAAGAAGTACTAGAAAGATGGAAAACGAATAACATCTTTGAAAAATCTGTTTCTTCACGTGATGAAAATAAACCTTTTGTGTTTTTTGAGGGTCCTCCTTCTGCAAATGGTTTACCAGGTATTCACCATGTAATGGCACGTTCTATTAAAGATATTTTTTGTCGTTACAAAACCTTAAAAGGTTATCAAGTAAAACGTAAAGCTGGTTGGGACACACATGGTCTTCCAGTAGAACTTGGAGTAGAAAAAGAATTAAAGATTACTAAAGAAGATATCGGATCTAAGATTACTGTTGAAGATTACAACAAGGCTTGTAAAGAGACTGTAATGCGTTACACCGATATTTGGAATAACCTTACGGAACAAATGGGCTACTGGGTAGATATGGATAATCCATACATTACTTATGAACCAAAATACATGGAGTCCGTTTGGTGGTTACTTGGTCAATTATATAAAAAAGATTTAATCTATAAAGGATATACAATCCAACCTTATTCTCCAAAAGCTGGTACTGGTTTGTCTTCACACGAAATTAACCAACCTGGTTGTTACCGAGATGTGAAAGATACTACTGTTGTTGCTCAGTTTAAGGTAAAGGATGGGGAAAAAATGCCTTTTGAGAATATTTCATGCCATGTAGGTGAGTATTGTGATACGCACCTACTGGCATGGACGACAACACCTTGGACGTTACCTTCAAACACAGCGCTTTGTGTTGGTCCAAAAATTGAGTATGTTTTGGTTAAATCGTTTAACCAGTATACATTCGAACCTATTAATGTTGTTTTAGCTAAGAATCTAGTTGGATATCAATTTGGTAAAGGGTTTAATGCTGTTGAAAATGAAGCAGATTTAGAAACGTATTCCAAAGGAGATAAAAAAATCCCTTACTTTGTTGCAGGTGAATGTTTAGGTTCTGATTTAGTAGGAATCAAATACGAACAATTATTACCTTTAGTTTTACCTGAAGAAAACCCAGAGCAAGCCTTTAGAATAATTAGTGGTGATTTTGTAACTACAACAGATGGAACAGGTATCGTGCATATTGCCCCAACTTTTGGTGCAGATGATGCAAAGGTTGCAGCTGAAGCTGGTGTTCCAGGTATGTTAGTGAAGGATGAAAAAGGGAATTTAGTTCCTTTAGTTGATTTACAAGGTAAATTTAGACCAGAGTTAGGTCAGTTTGCTGGAATGTATGTTAAAAATGAATTTTATAACGATGGAGAAGCGCCTGACCGCTCGGCAGATGTTCAAATTGCAATTCGTTTAAAGGAAGAAAATAAGGCTTTTAATGTTGCTAAATACGAACACAGTTATCCTCATTGTTGGAGAACAGACAAGCCAATTTTATATTACCCTTTAGATTCTTGGTTCATTAAAGCTACAGCTGCTAAAGATAGAATGATGGAATTAAATAAAACGATCAACTGGAAACCTGAATCTACAGGTACTGGTCGTTTTGGAAAATGGTTAGAGAATCTAAATGATTGGAATTTATCTCGTTCACGTTATTGGGGTATTCCAATTCCAATTTGGTCAACTAAAGATGGAGATGAGCGTATCATCATTTCGTCAGCGGAAGAGTTGAAATTGGAATGTGAAAAAGCGGTTAAGGCTGGAGTTATGTCTTCCAATCCTTTAGCTGATTTTGTTGTTGGTGATATGTCGGATGAGAATTATGCTAAAATTGATCTACATAAAAACTATGTTGATACGATTACATTAGTTTCTGATTCTGGTAAACCAATGAAAAGAGAAGCAGATTTAATCGATGTTTGGTTTGATTCTGGTTCAATGCCTTATGCGCAATGGCATTATCCATTTGAGAACAAAGAGTTAATTGATAATAATAAAAGCTATCCTGGTGATTTTATTGCTGAAGGGGTAGATCAAACAAGAGGTTGGTTCTATACACTACATGCTATCAGTACGATGGTGTTTGATAATGTAGCATATAAAAATGTTGTTTCAAATGGATTAGTATTGGACAAAAACGGACAGAAAATGTCTAAACGTCTTGGAAATGCTGTCGATCCATTTACTACCCTTGATAAATATGGTCCTGATGCTACGCGTTGGTACATGATTACAAATGCACAGCCATGGGATAATTTAAAATTTGATTTAGAAGGGATAACAGAGGTACAACGTAAGTTCTTTGGAACTCTTTACAATACCTATTCTTTCTTTACTTTATATGCAAATATTGATGGGTTTGATTATTCTGAAGCAGATATTGCACTTGAGAAAAGACCTGAAATTGATCGTTGGGTTTTATCGAAATTACATTCTTTAATTAAAAATGTAGATGCTTCTTTTGAGGCTTATGAACCAACAAAAGCGGGTCGTTTGATTCAAGATTTCGTTACAGATCAATTATCGAATTGGTACGTTCGTTTATGTAGAAGACGTTTCTGGAAAAGCGAGGATTCTTTCGATAAACTCTCTGCATATCAAACTTTATACACTTGTTTAGAAACAGTAGCAATTTTAAGTGCTCCAATTGCACCTTTCTTTATGGATCAATTATTCTCTGATTTAAACGCTGTAACGAATAGGCATAAAGTTGATTCTGTACATTTAGCTTTATTTCCTGAAGTAGATAGTTCTATTATTGATGAAGAGTTAGAAGAACAAATGGACATCGCTCAGAAAGTTTCTTCATTAGTTTTAGGTATTCGTAAAAAGGAAAGAATTCGAGTTCGTCAGCCACTACAAACGATAATGGTTCCTACATTGAACGAAACGTTCTCTAACAATATTAATCACGTAAAAGATTTAATTCTTTCAGAAGTAAATGTTAAGGAATTGAAGTTAATAGAAGAGGGTAGTGGTGTAATTGTAAAAAGCATCAAGCCTAATTTTAAAACAATTGGACCAAAATATGGTAAGCAGATGAAAGCTATCTCTGCTTTAGTTGGAAAAATGACTACGGATGATATTGCAGCAATTGAAAAAAATAAAGGTTGGACTGGAGAGATAGATGGTCAAGAGATTCAATTAGAAATTACGGATTTCGAAATCTTAGCACAAGATATTCCAGGTTGGCTAGTTAGTACAGAAGGACCTTTAACAGTAGCGTTAGATATTACAATTAATGAGACACTTAGAGCAGAAGGGATAGCCAGAGAATTGGTGAATAGAGTTCAAAACTTAAGAAAAGATTCAGGTCTTGAAATTACGGATAGAATTTTATTAAAAGTGGATACAAACGATCTTATTCAACAAGCAATTAACGCAAACAAAGAATACGTTTGTAATGAAATTTTAGCAAATGAAATTGTTTTCGAAGCTTTAGAAGGAGATGCATTAACGACAGATCTAGAAGCTGAAGGAGATGCGAAAGTTGCTTTAGTGAAAGGATAAATCTTATTGCTTAATATGAAATATTCAAGAGGGTGTCCATAATGGATGCCCTTTTCTTTTAAAGCTAGGTTAACATTACTTACCTCTTTAATTTTTTAACATGAATCAAATACCCAGCAATCAATACAAGATTTCCTAATCCTAATACTCCTGCAGCATCAAATACACTAGATAGTTCTTTTCCCCATAAATCGTTTGAATTAATTGAGAAAAGCAGAAAAACTACGATGAATAAGGTTAAGCTAATTATTGATTTATGGTTTTTAAGTTGGGCTAAATAAAGTAAAAAAAGGGGTAATGAAAGTAGGAAATGTTGTGTATCAGTCACAAAAAAGTTAGGACTAAATGCAGTAAATATAATTGTCCATTCAATAAAAGTGACTTTTTTAGATTTAAAAAAGTCAAATAAGAAGATTCCGATTAAAATCAATAAAAATAAAATGGAAGGTCCCCATTGTGATTGAATTCCAAAGTAATAATTTGCTAAATAGGTTAAAGAGTTTTCACTCACAATATATTCTCCATGGCTAGAGATTGAATTTAACCAACCGGTCCAAAGTTCAATATTTCCTTCCCAGCCTTTAGATAAGATTGGAAATAAAAAGAATAATACCCCAAGGCTAGACATCCATATAATTGTCTTCCATTCTTTATAAAAAACAAGTAGCACTATACTTAAAATAGTAATAGGCTTTAGGATAAGCATTAAGCTCCAAAATAAAGCGGAAAGGGTAATGTTCTTTTGTTGATTTTGATATAAACCTGCAAGGAATAATACTAAAAGGTAAAGGTTAATGTTCCCCATGTGGAATTCTCGAACCAAATGAATCGCAACAATAATAAATCCAAGATATAAGACTCCTGTTTTAAACTCTATTTTTAAAAATGAGGTTAACCTTTTGGTATAAAAGAAAGATAAGCAAAGTGAAACGGTCAATAAAACGAGATGAAATAATTGAGCAATTTCATACCGAAACAGAGTAAAGAACTTAAAAAGATAAAATGTAAAGGGAGGATATTTGAAATATCCAGTATCTAAGCCGTAATTATGAAGGTATGGGTCATTTCCTTTAAAGAAATCAACTGTTGCTAAATAATAAACTTTAAAATCATTTGTCCAAAGTTTATCGTTATTGAATTCAACTAAAGTAAATAGAGAAATAAATGCAAATACAAAAATCCAAAAATGATTTGAAGCGAAAAAGATTTTAAATTGCTTCATACTTAAGAATTATGGTTTTTCTATGTTGACTAGAAATAATTTACTCCAATTTTTTCCAGTCATGTATATCTCACCATCTTTATGGGCTATTCCATTTAAGACATCTCCATATCCTCTTCCTTCTTTTTCAAGAATAGAACAATCAATGATTGCTTCTACTCTTCCAGTTATTGGATCGATTACAAGCACAGAATTAGTCGTATATACATTCGCATAAATTTTACCATCGATGAATTCTAGTTCGTTTAATTGTTGAATAGGCCCATTATTATCATAGACTTCTATTATTCTTTCGATTGCAAATGTTTCAGGGTTTCTGAAAGTAATTCTTTCTCCACCATTAGACATGATTAGAGATGTTCCATCATTACATAATCCCCAACCTTCACCAATATAAGCGATACTTTTTTCTAGTTCAAAAGTTTCTTTGTTGTAAACAAAACAAGTCTGTTCATCCCAGGTTAATTGATAAATCTTATTGTTAAAAATAGTAATTCCTTCTCCAAAATAGTCCCCTGCCAAAGTAATCGAAAGCTCTTCATTTACTTTTCCAGTTTTCAAATCAACTTGAGATAGTTTACTTGAACCATATTGACCTATTCCTTCATAAAGAATCCCCTCATCAAATTCTAAACCTTGTGTATAGTGAGCAGTATTGTGGGGATAAGATTTCTCAATTTTTGCAATCCATATTGCAGGATTTATATCGGATAAAACCCGAACCATTCGGTTATCATTTTGTTTGTTCCCATCATTAGAGTGAACAACTAAACTTAGCGGTTTTGTTCCAATTCCAAAAATGCTTGGGTTAAATTTAAAAGTAATATCTTCAGTTGGGTTCTTCCATGTTTTTAAAATGGAGTCACCATAAATGATTTCAAGATTTTTTATTTCTTGAGAATTAATCGCTACAGATAATTCTATAATTTCATTATAAGTAACTGCTAAATTATCTTTAAAAGTAAATTTTGCTGGTAATTCCGAAGAATAATTATCTGTATTAGGTGTTTTGTTCTGAAAAAAAGGTACGAGTACCATAGAACCTATTACTAATAAAATAACTCCTAAAATGATATACTTTTTCATCGAATATTTTTTAACTAATGGCTAAAAGAATTAATTGCTAGTCACTAATTTTTCTATCTCTTTCGCATCTATTCCGTTGTGGGAAGCGTGATAAATTACTTTTCCATTTTTCACAACAATCGCTTGAGGGGATTGATGTTCAACACCTGTAATATTAGCAATTTCTGCTGAGATTGGGCGTAAAGCAATTAAGTCTAAGTAATAAGTTGGACAAACATCATTCGTTAAATTCCAATTACTCTCAAAACGAGATTTAGCCATAGAAGAAATACTACATCTTGTACTGTGCTTGAATAATAAAACAGGATGTTCATTTGATTCTTGAATGATTTGATGTAACTGTTCTGAACTTGTTAAATCTATCCAAGGAAATTTTGTTTTTGAAGAGGTGAAGAATCCCATATTTTATATGTTACCAGTGAATTGTTTTAAGAAACGGACATCGTTCTCAGAGTATAAACGTAAATCGTTTACTTTATATTTTAATTGTGTAATTCTTTCAATACCCATTCCGAATGCAAATCCAGAGTATTCTTTTGAATCAATACCGCAAGATTCTAAAACTGCAGGATCAACCATACCACACCCTAAAATTTCTAACCATCCAGAATATTTACAAACGTTACATCCTTTTGAATTACAAATAGTACAAGATACATCTACTTCTGCACTTGGTTCTGTGAATGGGAAATATGATGGACGTAAACGGATTTGTGTATTCTCTCCAAACATTTCTTTAGCGAAATACAATAACGTTTGCTTTAAGTCAGCGAAAGAAACATTTTTATCGATGTATAATCCTTCAACTTGGTGAAAGAAACAATGTGCTCGTGCAGAAATTGCTTCATTACGGTAAACTCTTCCTGGAGAAATAGTACGTATTGGAGGTTTTTGATTCTCCATTACACGAACTTGAACAGAAGAAGTATGTGTTCTTAATGCCATTTCACCTTTATCACTTTCTACAAAGAAGGTATCTTGCATATCTCTTGCAGGGTGCTCAGGAGGAAAGTTTAATGCAGTAAAATTATGCCAATCGTCTTCAATTTCTGGACCTTCGGAAACAGTGTACCCAATTCGACTGAAAATTTCAATGATTTCACTACGAACTTGCATCAATGGGTGACGAGCTCCTATTTCTGAGATTTCACCTGGACGAGAAGTATCAATCGATGAAGCTTCTTGATTATTATTTTCTAAAGAGTCTTTAAGGTTGTTAAATTTCTCTTCAGCTAATGTTCTTAAACCATTTAACAATTGGCCTACCTCTTTTTTCTCTTCGTTAGGAACTGTTTTTAGTTCTCCAAAAAGGTTTTTTAATTTATTTTTGGAACCTAAAAATTCAATTCTAAATTTTTCTAAAATCGCAAGATCTTTAATTTCAAAATCATTAATCTCTTGTTCGATAGATTTTATTTTTTCCTTCATCATTCGTTATAATCTTTCTCTAGCATTTATAATGCTTTATACGAAGTTAATGATTCTTGTTTGATGCTGAAAATAAAAAGTGAAATATGTGACTTCGAGAACCTCATTCATCAAACGAGTAACTGAGCCATCATCAAGTACTTTACTTAAGCTGTAATTCAGTAATAAGTTTAATTATATCAATTCTAAACTTGTTTTTTGAAAAGGTAATAATATTTTACTTTGACTGAAGTTCTTAACATTGACGAGGCTTATTACGGGTGACTGAGGTTCTCGAAGTTACCATCCTTTCGTTGATTCAGCTTCTCGAAACCAATATCCCAACCTCTCTGTTTCAATACCCTATAAAAAGTAACCATTTCATTCGCAGAACTGAAGTAACTCATAAAACGATCAAAATAAAGTTTGTTATCTTGAATTTCTGGTTCTATTTGGTGAGGAAATGTAATGGCTTTATTCAAAGAACCTTCTTCTAAAGCCCCGATGTATTTTTGCAACAATCGTATAGATTCATTACTAGTAATTTTAAAGTCGGTTGATTTGACAGAGTGGATGAAATAACATTGCTCTTTCGCTCTACTGAAAAGTACGTTCAAGCGTTTAGTCCCATTTTCTTGATTCAAAGGTCCAAATTGATGCGAGAATTCACCATCAGGATTAAATCCGTAACCTAAACTAATAATTAAGATATCGCATTCGTCTCCTTGTACATTCTCCAAAGCTTTTAAGAATAGTTGACCTGTTTCTAATTTTTCATCAAGGTTAGGAATTAAGTTGATCTCTTGAAAAATACATGACAATTGTTTTTCAGAGAAAGCAACAATTCCAATACTTTTTGATGAGGTTTCAGTTGTAATTAAAAGACCTTTTAATAATTCAACTACTTTTTTCGCCTCGAGTTTATTTTGATTGTCTTCATAAATCCCATCCTCAATAAAAATTGATTTTAGAGGCACTTCTTGTTGCTGATAACTTGGATAAACAATTAATTCGTTGTTATAAAAATGCCGATTTGAAAAGGCAATTAAAGCTGGATGTTGACTTCTATAATGATGATTCAGTTTTACTTTTTTCCAGTAATATTGAGCTTGATGTAATAAATCAATTCCAGCAGAAGTTTTAAATAGGGTAGAGGGACTCATTTGTTGTTCATCACCCACTATCAAAAGTCGTTCACTGCGATGAATTGCTCCTAAAGAATCAGCTAGCTCCAATTGACTAGCTTCATCAAATAATCCGAAATCAAATAAATTTTCAATCAAAGGGAAATTGGTCGCTACTTGAACAGGATTACTTAACCAAATTGGTTTCAATAATTGAATCCATTCCAACGCTTCAGATGCTAATAATTGTCGAATAGAAGGGTGACTTCTAGTTTTTCCAAACTCTTTTACAAGGATTGCTTTTCCTTTTTTTATTCGTTTTTTTAGTTCTTTTTCTTCCAGTTTTAAATGTTGAGCTGGAGTTTGAAGTAGCTGATGGTAATAGTTAAAAGTGTCAACTTGCTGACTCCATATTTTTGCAGCAGTATTTTGATGTGATTGTTCTTCTTCAATTAGAATTTCATCAAGTTGTTTAGATAAATGACTGTAGTCAAATTTGGCTAATTCGGGAAATAAACTTTTAAATTTCACCCAATTACTTTTATAGACTACTCGTTGATATTCTTTGATGGACTTTATTTCTGAAATTAGTGAGTAACAGTTTTTATGAATTGATGAAATCTGTTTTTTGAATGTAATTAAAGTCGTATATAATTCTTCAAAACCACCAAAAAATTCATTAAAAGAATCAGTAGGTGTTAACTTAAAAATCGAGTTTAAATTTGTTTTAAAATTACTTAACTGATGTTGAATTGTTGTTAACTCATCTCTTTCTTGTGAGGATAAATTCAGATATATTTCCCATTCAAAGGCTTTAATTTCGTGAATGATTAAATCAATTTGAGGGAGTTCTAAATCACAATTATTTACACCTAATTCGCAAAAATCATTTTTTTTCCTCGAAAAATCATTGCTATTAGCATGAAACGAAAGTATTTGTTCTAAACTTTCAACAGATATAGTATAAGGAGAATTGGAGATGGAACGAATATATTTTAGAGCTTTTCTTTTTTTCCAAAAACTTCCATTTTCCAGAATAGTAATGAGTTCTTTAACTTCAACGGGTGAAGGTATTTTTGTCCAACTTTTTAGTTCAGAATTAAGCGCTTCTTTTTGCTGTAATTTTTGAAAGTACTGTTTCTTTAATTTTAGATATTTCTTTTGCTCTTTAGAATTTGGAATAAGGATCTCAAAATAAAGTTTGGAACTTAAATTTGAAATATGTTGACAAATGGCAGCTTGTTTTATCAAGACATTTAATTCATCCAAATTGTTAATTTTACTAACTTTTTGAATATCCTTATAAAGTACTT
>Ga0228614_1000339_pt1 | contig 27773 bp, 29 predicted proteins | sample 15DmetaG_FD_190531 | JGI IMG/M metagenome (GOLD analysis project Ga0228614, IMG submission 190531) | Seawater microbial communities from Monterey Bay, California, United States - 15D | ecosystem: Environmental > Aquatic > Marine > Coastal | place: USA: California | collected 2016-10-13
TGTAAAATTGAAAAGCTGTTTTTGGATACTTTTTTCAGCTCAAAAAAGTATCGAAAGAAATAAAAAAGAAATGGTTAGTCCCCAACATTTGCACTTGACCCATGACATCTTTGAATTAATGATTTATATATGTATCCTCTCTATCATTTCGTTAATACTATTGAGAAAACATTTTCTTAAATAGTATAAATTAATTTTACCTAATTTACTTCTGCAACCATAATACAGCACAAAAAAAAGCACACTTTTCAGTGTGCTTTTTCAATAGAATATATTTTGTTATTAAGCTGTTACACCTAATACTTCTGCCATTTTAGCACCGATATGAGCTGGAGAATCAACAACATTAATTCCACACTCTCTCATGATGCGTTTTTTAGCTTCAGCAGTATCATCTTCACCACCAACGATAGCTCCAGCATGTCCCATTGTTCTACCTTTTGGAGCAGTTTCTCCAGCGATAAATCCAACAACTGGTTTTCTGTTACCATCTGCTTTTACCCATTTAGCAGCATCTGCTTCTAAGTTACCTCCGATTTCACCAATCATGATGATACCTTCCGTTTCTGGGTCATTCATTAATAATTCAACTGCTTCTTTAGTAGTAGTTCCAATGATTGGGTCACCACCAATACCGATAGCTGTAGTAATACCTAAACCAGCTTTAGCTAATTGATCAGCTGCTTCGTATGTTAACGTTCCTGATTTAGAAACTAATCCAATTTTACCTTTTTTGAAAACAAAGCCTGGCATGATACCAACTTTTGCTTCTTCTGGAGTGATGATACCTGGACAGTTAGGTCCAATTAATCTACAATCAAATCCTTTTAAGTATTCTTTAGCTTTCACCATGTCAGCAACTGGAATACCTTCTGTAATACAGATAATAACTTTGATACCTGCATTTGCTGCCTCCATAATTGCATCTGCTGCAAAAGCTGGTGGAACAAATATAATTGAAACGTTAGCTCCAGCTTTTTCTACTGCGTCGCTAACTGTATTAAATACTGGACGATCTAAATGAGTTGAACCACCTTTTCCTGGTGTAACCCCACCTATAACGTTTGTTCCGTATTCAATCATTTGACCAGCGTGAAACGTTCCTTCACTTCCAGTAAATCCCTGAACAACAACTTTTGAATCTTTATTTACAAGTACACTCATTATTTGTTATGTTTAGCCCTGAATAGTTTCAGGATATTTTTAGACTTCAAAGTTAGTTTTTTGATTTGTTATAGGCAAACAATTCTTAGGCTAAATTGTAAGGTAAAGGTCTTTTTTAGATTTTTTCACATATTATATTGAAAAAACTTATTTTTTCCACTTGGATAAATCCGTACGAAGGGTCAACATGTTATTGAATCCTGAAGCTGAAAAAACAGCTAAACCATAATCAATATGCAATCGTTTAAAATTTAAACCTACTCCGAATGAAAAACCTGCTACACCTGGTCGCTGTTCTAATTTCATTTCTTGTCTTCTATGGTAATCGTATGCAAAACGTAGGTTAAAACTTTTTGTCAACAGTAATTCCACTTGATACGTAAAATGTCGACCTAGTTTCTCCATAAAACTTGGCAAAACTATTGGCACAAGTTCACCTGTTAATGGATCAGTTGTTGGTTGTATCGTTGGATCTACATAAGTAATGTCCCAAGTATTTAAGTGGTGCCCGAGAAGTGAAAAACGAAATGGCGCATGCTCTAACTTATAGGAAACTGCCATTTGAAACTCTACTGGAAGTATTTCTTTGTTTTCTGTTGTGTACTTCTTTAATTGCAATCCTGCATTTTTAACTAAAACTGTAACTAAAAACTGTTTCTTCTTATTATAATAAGTACCTGCAATATCTACCGCAACTCCTAATGAACTATAGGAAGCTAGTTGAGAATACAATAAATTAACATTCGTTCCAACAGATAAATAGGGATTAATTTGCTTTGCCCCTCCTACTCCAAAAATAAACTCAGCTGGTCGAAATGTTCCCAAATCAACACCTGCTTCATCTCTCCTTACCATTTCACCGTAATTGATGTACCTGATGTTTCCAGAAACCGTTCTATTTGAATCCAAACTTTTGGCATAATTGACCATTCCATAATTTATTCCACCTGCTAATAATGCTTGGTTAAAACTAAATTGTTTATCCATCGTGGAATTATACAAGGAAGGATTACTCACTCCTAAGTTCAAATCTTTGTCCTTAATTGAAATAAAGTCTGTTCCTAAAGCGGTTGAACGAGCATTATAACTTAAGTCCAACAAAGAAAAAGTTGTTGAACCACCTGTTTGAGCGGAAGAAGTCCACACAGAAAACAATACAAATGAAAGAATTAAAAAATGCTTCATGAAGTCTAAAACGCAGTACAAATGTAAAAATTATAATCTAGGTGGACTATTTCTTGTTCCAATTTCAATGGCTTCTAAATCGTGAATTTTATCCTCTGTAATTGAAAAGCGAAGTAAGGTTTTAATTTTATGAAACCCTTTATTTCCACAAGCTCCAGGATTCATGCAAAGCATTTTATGTTTCGGGTCCATTTTCACTAATAAAATATGAGAATGTCCACAAATGAATAAATCTGTTTTCTCTTCTTCAATTGCTGCTTTTGCTACTGGAATGTATTTCCCTGGTCTACCACCAATATGCGTCATTAAAACATTTACTTTCTCACAAGTAAAACGATTAAATTCTGGAAACTCTGTTCTTACTATATGATCGTCTATGTTACCATAAACACCACGAAGGGGTTTAAATTTTCGCAATTCATCGATAACTTTCACGTCTCCAACATCTCCAGCATGCCATATTTCATCCACATCTTTAAAGTAAGTGAATACTTTTTCATCCAAATGACTATGCGTATCCGACATTAATCCAATCTTCTTCATAAATCTTTTTCTATTTGATCTAACAAAAGAAGAACCTCTTTAAAGTTAGGCCTACTTGCTAATTTTATATTTAAACAATCTGTTTTGAAGTTATCTAACAACTCTTTCTCTTTATCATCTAAAGAACTAACTTGTAAAACATCATCTATCAAAATACCGAAAGCCCTAACTTCTATTTTTTCTAATCTATCATCCTCTAAAAGGTTATCGTAACTACAAGCCGCACCGAAATCACCTAAGTAACAAGAACCATCTTTTTGCACCAAAATATTATGTGCATATAAGTCACCATGTAAAACTCCTTTTTCATGCATCAAAAAAGATACAGAAGCAATTGACTTTAATAAACGAAGTACTTCATAAAAAGAAAAATCATGAGGAATTGACATCACATCTCTAGAACAAGAAACCAAACTAGGAGGATTTCCTAAGTTAGAATAAGTGTTTGGAATTAAATCAAAAAGTATCGCTTTCTTCTTAGTTTCAAAATTGATTATTTCTCCTTTTAAAGAAACTAAGTTTGGGTGGTTTCCAACTTTAGCATAATGATACAACTCATCCAATGGAGAACCATCGCTTGTCATTCCTCCTTTAAAAACCTTTAAAGCAAACTCTTCATTTTTAGAATTTTCAACCTTATGTATTATTCCAGAAGCTCCATTTCCTAATTCTTCTAATAGCTGAAAATCAGACCAGTCAATTTTTGGTAAAACAATTTCTTTTGAATGCTTATTAAAAGGATTTCCAGAATAAGCCAACCAAGTTAACTTTGGCAACTCCAATAAAACCTCAGGAAAACAGTCTAATTCATTAGAGGCTAAACGAATCAACTCTAAATTTTCACACTTTAAAATCTCCTGAGGAACAGATTTAATTTTATTTCCTGAAAGTATTAATTTCTGTAAAAATGTACACTCCCCTATTGAATTTGGTATAGCTTCAATCTCATTATCCGCTAGCGTCAACCACTGTAAGTTCTTTGGTAAAGAATTTTCAGGAATTACCTTAATTTTATTCGACTTGATTCCAATTAATCGTAATGACTGACATTTAGATAAAACTTCAGGTAAAACAGTCAGTTGATTATTTGAAATAAAAAGAATTTCAAGTTTTTCGAATACACCAAAATCATTTGGTAGAGTCTCTAGAAAATTATTCGATAAATCTAAAAACTGAAGCGAATCTTTGAAAGAATATAAAACACCTGGAATTTCTGTTAAATTGTCTTGCAATGAAATATGCGTTAAAGCTTTACCAGCTTCTTTTTCTAAATCAAAAACTGTCATTTATTTCAATTTATAAAAGTATTCGTACTGGTTATATTTCTCCACAATTTTTGTTACCAATTCTTCATCAGAAAGTTGTTCCACGGTTTGTGCTTTTAAATTTAAAAAAGTCATGAACCTTTCGTATTCCTTCTCAGGTACCATTAAAACTTCTTTTTCTTCTAATAGTTTAAACAATTCAATTGTTTTTTCGTTTTGCCTTTCGGTATAAATAAAAGCAGTTCTCCAATTCCCTAAAGTGATAAACTTGCGCTTATTAATCATCTTGTAATGAAAATATTTATCCTTAACAAAAGTAATTAACTCCATTTCTGTAGCTGTTTTTAAGAAATCAGGATTAATATTTAAAAACAAAATAAAATCATCGAATTCTTCCTGGTTTAACCCTACAATGTCATAAGCTACATATAATCGGAGTAATTCTTGCACAACTCTTCTTTGATCGTCTTTAAACTCTTGTTCAGCAATCCACCTCTTGTTTTTTTCTTTTTTAGAAAACGTTTGGTATAAAGCTGTAATCGGACTTTGTAAAGCCTCTAAACCAGTCACTTCTCTTGTTTCTCTCATCACAAGCTCTTGACGTTCTGCTTTAATTTCATCTAAGGTTTTTAAAGGTTTCACAACAACAGATTGAATTTCTTGGGTCTTTAACTCAATGTATTTATGTACTTTAAATTGACAATCTTCATTACTTTCAACCATAAAACTAACCGGTAAATAGCCTTTCACAGATAAGGAAATAACATCTTTATCGTTTACGTAAACAGAAAATTTTCCATCTGGTGTTCCAAAAACTCCTTTCCCTGAAGTTCTATTAATCACCATCAAATTATAGAAATTTTGAAAACCGATAGTATCTTCCACTGTACCCATTAATAATACTTTATCACATTGAGAAAAGGAAGAGAAATAAAAAAGATTAAATAAAACTATCAGTATGTAATTTTTCATTGTTTGAACTCCATAAGAGGTGAATATTTAATAAAATTATCAAATTAGAACTAAAAACGAGTATAATCGACATATATTTTAGGAAAAGTATAGAACTTTAACTAACAAATATTAGTTATATTTGCCTTTTAAAATTGAAAAAACACAAGAATATGGCAACTAATAGAACATTTACAATGTTAAAGCCTGATGCGATTGAAAACGGTCACGCAGGGAAAATTATCGATATGATTATCCAAGCTGGATTCTCTATCAAAGCGATGAAATACACTCGTTTAACTGAAGATCAAGCTAAAGAATTTTACGCTGTTCACGCTGAAAGACCATTTTATGGTGAATTAGTAGAATATATGTGTTCTGGACCAATCGTTGCTGCGATTCTTGAAAAAGAAAGTGCAGTAGAAGATTTCCGTAAATTAATTGGTGCTACTGATCCAGCTGAAGCTGCTGAAGGAACTATTCGTGCTGCTTACGCAGAAAGTAAAGGAAGAAATGCTGTTCACGGTTCTGATTCAGATGAAAATGCTGATATCGAAGGTAAATTTCATTTCTCTGCAAACGAAATTTTCTAAACTAAGCTTTTTAGATATTGAAAAGGCTAACCAATTGGTTAGCCTTTTCAATATCCTCTATATTATTTTAAATGCCTCCGGTAGGATAATTCAAACGCGCTAAAGCTATATTTCTGAAATTAAAAAAACAAAATATAAACCCTAGAATTAACTCTATTTTAAACACTCCTAATTTAGAATTAGATTTTATTGGAATTTCTTCATTTAATTTATTGAATTTAAAAATCCTAGAAGATATTAATTTTGAATTACCCACCAACTTAAGATTAGGACATTTAGCTGAGAAAGTAGTTTCTAATTTAATTAAATCTTCTTCAAATTATAATATTCTCTTTGAAAATGTTCAACTAATTGAAGACAACAAAACAATTGGAGAAATTGATTTTATCCTTTCAGAAAAAGAAACACAAAAGGTTATACACTTAGAATTAGCTTATAAATTTTACTTATTTGATCCTAACCACTCCTCTAATGAAATAAATAATTGGGTGGGACCTAATAAAAATGACTCCTTAATTCAGAAGTTAAATAAAACAAAAAACAAACAATTCCCTTTACTTCTCCATAAAGTAGCTCAAGAAAAATTCAACGGAATTGATCTAAAAAAAACAAGTCAGAACCTTTGCCTATTAGCATCTTTATACATTCCACACGATTACAGAAAAGAATTTGATCCAAATTTTAAAAAAGGAATAAAAGGCTATTACTTAACCTTCAAAAAGTTTAAAAGTCTTGATAAAACAGAAAAACTATATCGCATTCCACCTAAAAAAGAATGGGGAATAGAACCATCCGAAAATAAAGATTGGTACAATTCAGAAGTTATTGAAAAAGAAGTCGAAACAAGTATAGCTGAAAAGAGATCTATTTTATGCTGGGAAAAACAGAAGAATACTTATTCCCAATTTTTTATTATTTGGTGGTAATAATATCATCCTGATACAAAACATCTCGAACCTTCATCCTATGAATTCAAAATGAAAGACAAAATAATCAAGAGTTTAGGATTATTACAAGAAGGTTTAAGAAGTGTTTTTTTTTTTGTATTATTCAACTAATATATCTATCTTATAAGAAAGCAGTCAATAATTGTATGTTTTACTTAAATTTTAGAAATTATGTTAAAATCAGATGAAAAAGTCATTCTTTATTTATTAGGAATAGATAAAAAATGGATCCGTGACAAAAACCAAGTTTGGACTGAATACATTGAAAAGAAAACAGAGGTGGTAAAAATCCTTTTAGAAGACGAAACAGATGAAAAACCTACTAAAAAGTGGTGGCAGTTTTGGATAAAGAAAAATGATTTGAAATTAAAACAATGATTAAATAAACTAATATGCCCTTTGCTATTCGAAAAGCATTAATAAATGACGCAGATGAAGTAAGTTCACTGATTATTAAGAGCGTTGATTTTTTTCATGCTAAAAATTACACAGATGAAGAACTGGCTATATGGAGGAGAGGTTACTCTCCAAACGATCTAAAAATTCAAATTTTGAAACGTTATAGCTTTGTATTAGTCGTTAAAGATATTATTGCTGGTTTTATTCAATTTGACCCTCCTGAAATAAAAGGATTTTATATTAAACCAAAATTTATAGGAAAAGGATTTGGAAATAGATTACTTCATCACACACAAGAAATTTTAAAAGCGAATGGATATAAACATATTGAACTTACCAGTAATAAATGGACTATTGCCTTCTATAAGAAAAATGGATTTAAATTAATTGGTAAAGAAATTGTTTATTGGGAAAACCATGCATTTGTTGAATATAGAATGGAAAAAGATCTACTTGATTAGAAACACCTATTTCACTTCTTTTTCAAACCACTTCCACAAAGGTTCATTGGGAACAGGGGCAGTTATCTCAATAACCTCTTTCGTTGTTGGGTGAGTTAGTTTTAAATACCTTGCATGTAAATGAATAGATGCATCTTTATTAGATCTTCTCGCACCATACTTCACATCCCCTTTTATAATAGACCCAATAGTCGATAGTTGAACTCTAATTTGATGATGCCTCCCTGTTTCTAACTCTACTTCTAAAAGGTGATATTTATCTGAAGACAAAAGAGTTGTATACGCTAAAACTGCTCTTTTACTTCCTTGCTTTTCATCTTTAGAAGCATAAGATTTATTTTGCTTTTCATTTTTTTTCAAGAAATGAATTAAAGAATCCGATTTCTTAGATGGTTGATTTTCAACAACAGCCCAATATGTTTTTTGAGTAGATTTATCTCTAAACTGCTCGTTTAAACGAGACAACGCCTTACTTGTTTTAGCAAACACTACTACTCCACTTGTTGGTCTATCTAAACGGTGAACAACTCCACAAAACACATTTCCAGGCTTGTCGTATTTATCCTTTAAAAACGCTTTAATTTTGTCAGGTAGAGTTATATCTCCAGTCTTGTCGCCTTGAACAATATCAGAAGCTTTTTTATTTACAACAATAATATGGTTATCCTCGTATAAAACTTCTAAATCACTATAAATAGTGTTTCCTTGAATCATAAGAACTTTAGATTAATATTGTTCTTTTTCGTTGGGAAAATCTCCAGATTTAACATCTTTAATGTACTCATGAAAAGCACCCATCATTTGTTCGTATAAGTTATTGTACTTTCTCAAAAAACGAGGACTAAACTCATTGTTAATTCCTAACATATCGTGAACAACTAAAACTTGTCCATCTACTCCATTTCCAGCACCAATCCCAATAATTGGAATAGTAACTGTCTCCGCAACTTTTTTAGCTAAATGAGCAGGGATTTTTTCTAGAACAATAGCAAAACAACCAGCAGCTTCAAGCGCTTTAGCATCTTCAATCAATTGGTTTGCCTCTTCATCTTCTTTCGCACGAACAACGTATGTTCCAAATTTGTATATCGATTGTGGTGTCAGCCCTAAATGTCCCATAACTGGAATACCAGCCGTTAAAATTCTTCCAATAGATTCAATTATTTCTCTTCCTCCTTCAAGTTTCACAGCATGTCCGCCAGATTCTTTCATTATTTTAATTGCATTTGAAAGCGCTTCTTTTGAATTTCCTTGATAAGAACCAAAAGGCATGTCTACTACAATCAAAGCTCTATTTACAGCTCTAACAACTGAAGACGCATGATAAATCATTTGGTCTAATGTGATAGGAAGTGTCGTTTCATGTCCAGCCATAACATTTGAAGCAGAATCACCTACTAAAATCACGTCAACTCCTGCAGAATCAATTATTCTAGCCATTGAAAAATCATAACCAGTTAACATGGATATTTTTTCTCCGGAATTCTTCATTTCCTGAAGTGTATGAGTAGTAACTTTTTTTACGTTCTTATGTACCGACATATCTAATCTTTAATAAAATTGAAATAATTCAACAAATATAGTGCTTTAGAATAAATCTAAACCTGAAACGATCAACAGAAACTAGATATCATTAAAAATTGATTTCCCAATATGGTAAATTGCATCCCCTTTATTCACAACCGGAGATTCATTGACACAAAAAATAAAGCCTTCATGTGAAGCCCTTACTTTTTTCTCAATCTTACCAAAAGGATCAGTAACCAAACCTATTACCTCACCTTTCTTTACCTCTGCTCCATTTTCAACAATGGATTGAAACATTCCTGAATTAGGCGCACGCATCCAACGATGATCATCAATTATAACAGGGAGTCTTTCCTTTTTATCAACATCAAAATCATTCATTTCTAAATGACTCAACAATCGTTTAACACCATCAATCCCCTCCTGAACAATTTCTTCTTCAATCGAATCTGCTTTACCACCTTCAAATAAAAGGATTTTCTTTCCTTTCTTATGGAGGGCCTCTCTTATACTTTTAGATATATAAGATGAATTGATAATAAAAGGAGGATTAAAAATCTTCGCTAAAGACATACTTTCCTCATCTTTAAAAACACATCTTATCTGGGCTTTATTATTTCTTTTAGCTGCACCAGTATGAAAATCAATCACGTAATCCACATTTGGAGCAATTTCTTTCATAAAATGATAAGCAAACTGACTTGCAAGCGACCCGCTAAGCGAACCTGGAAAAGAACGATTAAGATCCCTTCCATCAGGTAAAACCCTAGTTAAATTCAAAAAACCAAAAATATTAAATACCGGAATACAAATTATCGTTCCAGATTTTGGCTTATTGATTCCTTGTCTAATTATTCGACGAACAATTTCAATACCGTTAATCTCATCACCATGCATTCCAGCCATTAATAAAACCACCGGACCATCTTTTAATGCTCTACTAATTATAACAGGTACTTGAACAGGAGTATGTGTATGTAATTTGGCAACATTTAGATTTAACTGTGCACTCTTACCAGGCAAAATCTCTTCACCTAGCATCAGTATTCTCTTACGTTTCAAAGACATCTTAAATGTTCTTTTCTAAATATTGAATGATCATATCAGCTAGATCTTTACCAGTCGTAGCTTCAATCCCTTGAAGACCAGGAGAAGAATTTACTTCCAACACTAAAGGACCTCTTTCTGATTGTAATAAATCTACACCAGCAATCCCTAAACCAACAGCTGAAGCAGCTCTTATAGCCGTATCCTTCTCTTCTTCAGTTAACTCAATAACTCTTGAACTACCACCTCTATGAAGATTAGACCTAAACTCACCCGGCTTACCTTGTCTTTTCATCGCACCAACCACTTCTCCATCAACAACAAAAGCACGAATATCAGCTCCCTTTGCCTCTTTAATAAACTCTTGGACAATTACCCTAGCTTTTAGACCGTTAAAGGCTTCTAGTACAGATTGAGCAGCATTTTGATTTTCAGCTAACACAACCCCTAAACCTTGAGTTCCTTCTAACAACTTTAATACAACAGGAGCACCACCTGCAGATTGAACTACATGTTCAACGTTTTTAGAATAATTGGTAAAAACAGTTTTGGGTAATCCTAAACCCTCTCTAGAAAGAACTTGTAAACACCTTAATTTATCTCTTGAATGAATAATTCCACTTGAACTAACCGCTGAAAAAACATTCATCATCTCAAATTGTCTTACTACGGCTGTACCATAAAAAGTCACTGAAGAACCTATTCTTGGAATAACCGCATCAAAACCTTTTAAATATTCATCACCATAAAACAAAGAAGGACCACTCTGTTCAACTTCAATATTACACTTTGTATGATCAATAACTTGTGTTTGGTGTCCTCTTTTTTCAGCAGCTTCAACAAGTCGACGAGTAGAATATAAAGAAGGATTTCTAGATAAAATTGCAATTTTCATTTTAATTTAAATTTGAATGTGAAAATAGATGAAAAGAATTATATAATATCCAAATAAACTATTTATTTATTTAAATATTTTTTACTTGTATCAATCAAAAAGTTTTTATTCAGTAACTTCCTGCCAATCAACACAGAAGACTTTAAGCCAGATCGATCTGTAAGAGTAAAAGGGGTATGATATATAGTCCCAAAAAGTTCAATATCCAAGTCAACAAGGTATCTTTTTTGAGTATTACCATTAGAAGAAGTAACTTTTTTCTTGGTAAACTTCCTAAAGAAGTAACTCTCACCTGTAAACAAATCATTATTAGGATGAAGAAAAACAACTTCTAAAAGCGTTTCTCCATTGATAAAAACCTCATTGATAGATGAACAGTCAATACTTGATGAATAAGCTCCTGAATCAATCTTAACAGCCAAATCTTTTATCTTCAAACTAGGAAAAGTAGCTAACTCTTTTCTACCAATAATCTTTTTAGTATAACTTTGCATCCAGTAAATCAATATTTGACACTACAAATAAAACCTAAAAGTTTAATAGTTTACTTACTATTTCAAACATTTAGAAAAAAAAATAAAAAAATAACTTGTAAAGTGTGTTATATTAGAATTTATTTGTAATATTGCACCCCAATTACAAGGGAAAAATAGAAAATTAGAATCATGGATATTTTAAAACAAATTGAAAACGAATTAGTTGAAGTAAAAAACTTCCCATATTTCAAAAGTGGTTACACAGTAACTGTTTCATATAAAATTAAAGAAGGAGCTAAAGAGCGTATTCAGCAATTCCAAGGTGTTGTTTTACAACGTCGTGGTTCTGGTGCTACTGAAACCTTCACTGTTAGAAAAATGTCAGGAAATATTGGAGTAGAGCGTATTTTCCCTCTTGCTTCACCATTCCTAGAAAACATTGTTGTAAACAAGAAAGGTTTTGTTCGTCGTGCTCGTATTTTTTACTTCAGAGAACTTACTGGTAAATCTGCTCGTATTAGAGAGAAAAGAAGTTTTTCTAGTAAACAAAAATAATAAAACACACTTTTTTAAAAAAGCTTTCTCAGTTGAGAAAGCTTTTTTTTTGCCTTGTTTCCATTAAAAAAAAGAAAGATAATCATCAATTACCAATTACATTAAGTTACTCTATCAAACAAACATCACCAACACCAAACAATCACTTTTTATTTTTTTTCAGAATTTAAGTTAAATCATTAAGGTTATTTAAAGAATTTCCCTTAAATTTACACAACAAAAATTCAAAAAATGAACTTACACGAATATCAAGGAAAGTCAATATTGAAAAGCTTTGGAGTTACAATTCAAGAAGGAGTTGTAGTTGATAAAGTAGAAAATGCTCAAGCAGCAGCAAAAAAACTAACTGAAGAAACTGGTACAAGCTGGTACGTAGTTAAAGCGCAAATTCACGCAGGTGGACGTGGTAAAGGTGTTGTTGCAGAAACTGGTTCTCATGGTGTAGTATTAGCAAAAGGTATTGATAAATTAGACGAAACTGTTAATGGAATCTTAGGAGGTCATTTAGAAACAGCTCAAACTAATGGTGTTGGTAAAAAAGTAAACAAAGTTCTAATTGCTCAGGATGTTTATTACCCTGGAGAATCTGAAATCGCTGAGTTTTACATGTCAGTTTTATTAGATAGAGAGTTAGGTTGTAATGTTATTGTTTATTCTACTGAAGGTGGAATGGATATTGAACACGTTGCTGAACATACACCAGAATTAATATACAAAGAAGTTATTGATCCAAGAGTTGGTATTCAAGGTTTCCAAGCTCGTAAAATTGCTTTTAACTTAGGATTATCAGGAAAAGCTTTTAAAGAAATGACAAAATTTGTTACTAATCTTTACTCTGCTTTCGAAGGATGTGATGCTTCAATGTTTGAAATCAACCCAGTATTCAAAACATCAGATGATAAAATAATTGCTGTTGATGCAAAAGTTACCTTAGATGGTAACTCATTATTCCGTCACCCTGATTATGCTGCAATGCGTGATACAACTGAAGAAGACCCAACAGAAGTAGAAGCAGACGAAGCAGGATTAAACTTTGTAAAATTAGACGGTAACGTTGGATGTATGGTAAACGGAGCTGGTTTAGCGATGGCTACTATGGATATTATTAAACTTTCAGGTGGTAACCCTGCTAACTTCTTAGACGTTGGTGGTACTGCAAACGCTGAAAGAGTTGAGAAAGCTTTTCATATTATCTTAAAAGATCCAAATGTAAAAGCGATCTTAATAAATATTTTTGGTGGTATCGTAAGATGTGACAGAGTTGCTCAAGGTATTGTTGACGCATACAAAAACATGGGATCAATTCCTGTACCTTTAATTATACGTTTACAAGGAACAAATGCTGTTGAAGCTAAAAAATTAATAGATGAATCTGGACTAAACGTTCACTCAGCTGTTCTTTTACAAGAAGCTGCTGATTTAGTAAAAGAAGTTCTAGCTTAATTCCAAGCTAACTTATTATATTAAGCGCCTTTCTTAATGAAAGGCGCTTTTTTTTGATCTAATAAAAACTCTAAAGCTTTAAAAGCTTTAAATGTTTTAAACAATCTCATGTTACAACAAATGAAACACTTACAGCTTCTGAAATAAAAAAAAGTATATTTTTGAATATGCTTCGTAAAAGTTTTTTATTATACATACTTCTCGTAAATTCTTCTGTTTCTGCACAGTCTTTCGGTCCAATAAAAACAAAATCGTTTTATTTTGATGTAGATAATTTCAGTCTTAATGAAGAATCAATGAAACTTCTAAAGGTATTCACTAATGAAGTTAAAGATACTCCTATAGAAATTGTAGAAATAATAGGTTATATTGAAGGTGATGGAGCAATCGTATATAATAAAATTAAATCGAAAAAAAGAATTGATGCAATTAAAAACACAATTGACACAAGTGTAACTGTTCATCAATACAAACCTCTTAATATTGATTATGCACCAGCTTTCTTATATACATACGAGGATGGTTATAACTGGAGAAGAGTAGATATTACCTATCGACAAATTCTTGATTTCAAAAAATCCGAAAATAATTTAGCAGAAAATAAAAGACTTTCCGCTTCTACTTTTTCAGATAATGAAAACACTTCATCAAATAAAAACCAATATAATTCAAATACCAGAAGAGGTGAAAATACTATCTATGAAATTTCTGATGGGGGAACAGGAACAACTATCAAAGCTCAATTAGATGAAAATCAAACTTTTGAACAAAATAACAACCAAAACAATTATAATACAAATAAAGTAGTTTTAGCGGAAACAGAAAAATCAACTCAAACACCTAAAGTCAAAACAAAAATAAGTGAAGAGGAAATTAACAGGCAAATTATCAATAACATTGAGAAAAGATTAAATCAAACCTCAAATGAATCTAAAACTCAAAAAAGTAATGAAAACAAAAAAACGTCTTTAAGTAACAACAACATTGCTGACAATAAAGATGTTCAAGAGACTAAGATTAATAACACAAACACTTCCGAAAAAAACGCTAATTCAAAGAATGAAATCAATTCAAATACTTCTTCGACTGAATCAAAGAATCAAGTAGAAGGAGAAAATCAAGTTGCGGTTAACTCAAACGTTAAAGAAAATAACGAGAGTAAAGAATCTTTCGAGAATAACAACATTATTAATAATAAGGAAGAACTAGAAGCTGAAATTAATAACGCAACTACTCCCGAACAAAACATTAAGTCAAAGAATGAAGTCCACTCAAATACTTCTTCGACTAAAACAAATAATCAAGTAGAAGGAGAAAATCAAGTTGCGGTTAACTCAAACGTTAAAGAAGATAACGAGAGTAAAGAATCTTTCAAGAATAACAATATTTCTGACAAAAAAGATGTTCAAGAGGCTAAGGTTAATAACTCAAACATTTCCGAACAAAACGCTAATTCAAAGAATGAAGTTAATCCAAATACTATTTCTAATAAAACAAATAATCAAGTAGAAGAAGAAAATCAATTTGCGGTTAACTCAAACGTTAAAGAAGATAACGAGAGTAAAGAATCTTTACAGAATAACAACATTTCTGACAAAAAAGATGTTCAAGAGGCTAAGGTTAATAACACAAACGCTTCCGAACAAAAAGATAATTCAAGTACTTCTTCTACAGACTCAAACAATCAAGTAGAAGGAGAAAATCAAGTTGCGGTGAACTTAAACGTTCAAGAAGATAACGAGAGTAAAAAGTCTATAAGTAATAACAACATTATTGATAATAAGGAAGAACTTGAAGCTGATACAAATAACGCAACTGATTCCGTACAAAACGGTAATTCAAGTACTTCTTCTACAGAAACAAAGAATCAAGTAAAAGGAGAAAATCAAGTTGCGGTGAACTCAAACGTTCAAGAAAATAACGAGAGTAAAGAATCTTTCGAGAATAACAACATTATTAATAATAAGGAAGAACTAGAAGCCGAAACAAATAATAAAAGTACTTCCAAACAAAACGTCAATTCAAAGAACGAACTCCACTCAAATACTTCTTCGACTGAAACAAATAATCTAGTAGAAGGAGAAAGTCAAATTGCGGTGAACTCAAACGTTCAAGAAAATAACGAGAGTAAAGAATCTTTCGAGAATAACAACATTATTAATAATAAGGAAGAACTAGAAGCTGAAAAAAATAACGAAACTAATTCCGAACAAAACGTTAAATCAAAGAACGAACTCCACTCAAATACTTCTTCTACAGAATCAAAGAATCAATTAGAAGGAGAAAATCAAGTTGCGGTGAACTCAAACGTTCAAGAAGATAACGAGAGTAAAGAATCTTTCAAGAATAACAACATTATTGGTAATAAGGAAGAACTAGAATCTGAAAAAAATAACGCAACTAATTCCGAACAAAACGGTAATTCAAATACTTCTTCTACAGAATCAAAAAGTCAATTAGAAGGAGAAAAACAAGTTGCGGTGAACTCAAATGTTCAAGAAGATGTCGAGAGTAAAGAATCTTTCAAGAATAACAACATTTCTGACAAAAAAGATGTTCAAGAGGCTAAGGTTAATAACACAAACGCTTCCGAACAAAAAGATAATTCAAGTACTTCTTCTACAGAGTCAAACAATCACGTAGAAGTAGAAAATCAAGTTGCGGTGAACTTAAACGTTCAAGAAGATAACGAGAGTAAAAAGTCAATAAGTAATAACAATATTTCTAATAATAAGGAAGAACTAGAAGCTGAAATTAATTACGCAACTACTCCCGAAAAAAACGTTAATTCAAAGAATGAAGTTAATCCAAATACTTCTTCTGCTACAACAAACAAACAAGCAGATGGAGAAAATAAATTTACGGATAACTCAAACGTTCAAGATAATAAGGTCGAATCTGAAACAAGTAACACAAACACTTCTAATCAAAAAATCAATTCAAATAATGAAGTTAGTCCGAATAATACCTCATTAAAAAACACCAATAAGAAAAACAACAATTACAAACCGGATTTAGAAGAAAACGAAAATGGTGAAGTTAATATTGAAGGAAGAACACAAGAAGAAATTGACAACATGGTCATATCTTCTCCTTCTAAAAAAGGCTCAAAGTATTCTAAGAAAACACCATCTGTTGACATGTCTAAAAGGCTTTCAGAAATAAATGTTGACAACCTTGATAAATCTGTTGTACTGATAACTTTAAATATTCAATTTGAAGGGAATAAGCCTATTACTACAGCTGTTTCAATTAAAGAAATGAAAGATTTATTTAATTTTCTTTATTACAACCCAGCAGTTGATGCATTTATTAGAGGGCACGTATGCTGTGGGGATGAAATGGCTTTAAGTAGAAAAAGAGCAAAACATGTTTATAAAGAGTTAATTAAAAGAGGTATTTCGGAAGACAGGTTAAGGTATCAAGGATTTAGTAATTCACTACTATTGGTTAACCCTGAAAGATCTGAGGCAGATAGAAGGATGAATCGAAGAGTAGATATTATCCTATCCAAGAATAAAAATTCTAATAATGCACCTGCAGTAATTAGTCAAGAAGAGTTTGATAAATCAGTAAGTGAAATCAAAACGAAGAAAAAAGTAATTCAATCAGTACCTGAAAACTCAAAAGAAGAAACTATAAAAGAGTTTAGGATATTTAAAGAGTCCTTATTCGAAAAAAAACGCTTAAAAAAACTATTTAACTGGAAATAAAATCTCCCAATCTTTTTCTTTAATTTCAACAAAGTGTCCTTCCTGTAAATTTATCATATCTTGAATTCTTAACATTTCTGGATATTGTTCTGCGAAGTGTTTATAATACCTTTTAGAGGAACCAATGATTTGTATTTCTTCAAAATTTTTATCGTCATTTATTCTATAAAATGACTTATTATTTGATAACTTTCGATAATAAGGAAAGTCATTATTATATTTGTCTATCATAGATTAAAAGTAATATAATTCTAAAAATATAGTATGACTAAGAAAGAAAAAGCTCAATTTATAATTGATGAATTAGAAAAGCTTTACCCAAAAACTCCAGTACCACTTGATCATAAAGACCCATATACTTTAATGATTGCCGTTTTGTTATCTGCTCAATGTACTGACATAATGGTTAATAAGGTCACTCCTCACCTATTTAAGTTAGCCGACAATCCGTTTGATATGATTAAACTATCTCCTGATGAAATTAGAGAAATAATCAAACCTTGCGGACTTTCTCCAAAAAAATCAAAAGCAATATATGAATTGTCTCACATGCTTATTGATAAATATAATGGAGAAGTTCCAACCGATATAAATCTATTAGAAGAATTTCCAGGTGTTGGACATAAAACTGCTTCAGTAGTTGTATCACAAGCTTTTGGACAACCTGCATTTCCAGTTGACACACATATTCATCGACTTTTAATTCGTTGGGGAATCACTAAAGGGAAAAATGTAGTCGAAACAGAAAAAGATGCAAAAAAAATATTTCCTAGAGAAAAATGGAACAAATTACACCTTCAAATAATTTTTTATGGAAGAGAATATTCTCCTGCTAGAAATCCAAAAAAAGATAAAGATTATATTACCCTTAAAATAGGTACAAAAAAAGCTATTAGTGAACTTAATTAACACCGGTTTCTCCAGCAAACAAAAACTTATTTGGGGATATTAAGTTAGTTTTAACCGCATACATTACTATTCCAGCAGTATTTTTAACACCAAGTTTAGACATAATATTTTTACGATGCGTATTAACTGTATGGGTACTTAAAAATAGTTGATCAGCAATCTGAGTATTTGTTAAACCTTCAGCAATGTGAATAATAATACCTAATTCTCTTTCAGACAAAACAATTGGTTCGCAAGAAAAAGATTCAAAATCAATGTCGTTAACATCAATAGAAGCACGTTGGATAGTTTCTAAAATTTGTCCGCAAAAAAACTTATTACCTCTACCAGTTTCTTTAACAGCATTTAAAATCTCCCCAACATCACAATCTTTTTTAACATAACTCATTATACCTGACCTAAGGGCATCTACTAAAGTTTGAGCAGACTGCTCAGGAGTTATAGCAATAAACCGTAAATCAGAATTGGAAGCTAAAAGTGAAGGAATTATATCTATATCGAAACCATTTGAAGTATAATCAATTAAAACAACATCAACAGTAAAACTTTTAATTTGCTGTTTTAACTCCTCTTTATTCCTAGCTTCTCCAACAATCTCTAGATTGTCTTTAGCACTAAGAATAGTTCTCATACCTACTCTCATTAGATCATTACTATCGGCTAAAATGATACGCATCTTATTTAGAATAATTTTAAACAAGACAAATATAGGAATGAAAACTTATTAAACAACACTAATCTATAACTTTTCTTTTTCTAACGTAAAAATTATCATTAGGTATAAAATAGTCAACCCCTTTATTATTTTCAACCGTCACCCAATCTGTACTACAGTTTAATAAAACACCATTATTATTTCTGTAAGACATATCAAAACCTTCAACACAGTTTGACCATCTATATTTAATTTTATTTTCAAGTAATTGATATTCAAAAGCTGGTACATCAACAGTTCTTAAATATTGATTAAATACCTTTGAGAAATCTATAGAGAAATAATTGTTTATAAAACCTTCAACTTCCACGCCACTGACAGTTTGATGGTAAAACTTCTTATTCATTTCTCTTAACATTAATCGAAATTTCTCATCATCCTTAACCAATTGACGGATCATATGTAACATATTACTACCTTTATAATACATATCGGAACTTCCCTGATTATGAACATCAAATTCACCTATAATTGGTTTATCATTTAAAATATTATGCCTTAACCCTACTAGATACTCTTGGCCTGCCAACTTTCCATACTCACACTCAGTAAATAGAACTTCTGAATAATTAGTAAAAGCTTCGTGTACCCACATATCTGCAATATCCTTACTAGTTATACTATTTCCAAACCACTCATGACCTGACTCATGCACAAGAATAAAATCCCATTTTAACCCCCAACCTGATTCGGATAAATCTCTTAATTTATAACCATTAGAAAAACCATTCCCATAAGCAATTCCACTTTGATGTTCCATCCCTAAGAAAGGAGCTTGAATAATCTTGTAACTATCTTCATAAAAAGGGTATGGTCCAAACCAATATTCAAAACAAGACAACATTTTTGTTACTTGTAAAAATTGATCTTTCGCTTTTTCTAAATCATAGTCTAAAACCCAATATTGACAATCTAAGGGACCTTTTTCTCCTTTATAGATTTCTGAAAAACTTTTAAAATACCCAAAAGATGGAATTATATTATAATTATTTATTGGATTTTTCACCTTCCATTTAGTAATCCTATTGAAATCTTCAGAAAGTTCATTCGATATTAATCTACCATTAGAAACTCCTATCAAGTTATTTCTGGAACGAAGCGTAATCTCAGCTCCACGATCAGGTTCATCACTTTGGTGATCTTTACATGGATACCAAGAACTAGCTCCTAACCCTTGACATGCAACTGAAACAAAAGGTCTACCTAGATCATCTATGCTCCATACCCAACCTCCATCCCAAGGTGCTAATTTAGCTTCTTGTGGAACTCCAGAGAAATATACTGACAATTGATAAATACTATCACATACTGGTAATGAAGGCATTGATACATACCAAACATCTTTTAAAGATTCAACTAATAATTTCTTACCCTCAAATAAAACTGAATCTATCTTCATCGGTCTTTGAAGGTCTAGCTGCATCTTTAAAGAATTGGAAATAGCTTTAAAAAATATATCGTTTTTTCCTTTGATCTTTTTATTGCTAATATCAGGAGTAATATCTAAACGATATTCCACTACATCCCACCAAACTCTTTCTTTAGTAATAGAACCTCTTAAACTATCTTCTTTAGTGGAAAGAAATTGACTAAAAGACATTAACGGCAATAAAAAAACAAATAATAAAAATTTCATAATTTAAATATTTATGGTAAAAATACAAAAATTGGAAATGGATTAATTAACATTAATTAATATCCACACTACATGAACATCCTAGATATTGAACGATTTTTTAATATATTTAGACTTTATAAAAAAAACACAACAAAATATAATGAGACATTTATTAACTGTAATTTTCATAACTACCTTATCCTTTCATTTTTTTAGTCAAAACAAATCTATACTTGAGTTCAAAAAATCTGTCTATAAAATGGAAGAAGTGATGACTTATATAGATAGGATGTATGTGGATTCAGTTGACATGAACGATATCACAGAATCTGCTATAATAAGCATGCTAGAAAAATTAGATCCACATTCAGTTTATATTTCAAAAGAAGATGTTGATGCAGCAAACCAGCAAATTGATGGTAGTTTTTTTGGGGTTGGAATTCGTTTTCAAATCTTAAAAGATACTTTAATGGTTGTTTCTACAATTTCAGGTGGTCCTTCTGAAAAAGTTGGTGTAGTAGCTGGAGATAAAATTATTTTAATTGACAACGAAAAAGTTGCAGGTGTAGGACTTAAAAACTTTCAGGTTAGAGAAAAACTAATGGGGCCTAAAGATACAAAGGTAAAAATAGAGGTAATGCGTAAAAACAATTCTAAAAATTTAGAGTTTACAATTACAAGAGATAAAATACCTGTTAATTCCGTTGATAGTTATTACATGATAAATGATAAAATAGGATATATAAAGCTGAATAGTTTTTCTAGATCTACCGTTGAAGAAGTTCATAACGCTCTTTCATCTTTAAAGGAAAAAGGAATGAAGGATTTAATATTTGACCTTCAAGGAAATGGCGGTGGACTTCTATATGCAGCTCAAAAGGTGGCTGATGAATTTTTATCAGGTAATAAATTAATTGTTTATTCTGAAGGAAAATTTCAACCAAGATCTGATTTAAAAGCTGGACTAAATGGCTTATGGGAAAAAGGTCGATTAGTTGTTTTAACCGATGAATATTCTGCCTCAGCAAGTGAAATTGTTTCAGGAGCAGTTCAGGATTGGGACAGAGGTTTAATCGTTGGTAGGAGAACATTTGGTAAAGGTTTAGTACAGCGTCCTATTGAACTTTCTGACGGGTCTCAGATACGTTTAACAATTGCAAGGTATTACACTCCATCTGGTAGATTTATTCAAAAACCTTATGACAATATTAACGACTATAAAAATGATCTTTCACAACGTTATTTAAATGGTGAGTTTTTACATGCAGATTCAATACATTTAGTTGATTCATTAAAGCATAGTACTTTAAAATCTAAAAGAACTGTTTATAATGGAGGTGGAATAATGCCTGATATATTTGTTCCGTTAGATACCAATGGAATTTCTGAATATTTTAAATTAGTTGTTCAAGGTGGACATGTAAATAGATTCTCTCTTACTTACACGAATAAGAATAGAGATTTACTTAAAAAAGAGTATGTTAATTTTAAACAGTTCAAATCCAACTTTATTTGTGACGATAAATTTATGAATGAATTTTTTGACTACATAAAAACGGAACAAGAAGACTTAAAATTTGATGAAAAAGGATATAAAGAAAGTGAAGCTTTATTGAAACTACAGTTGAAATCTTTAATTGCCCAAAACCTATTTGGAACAAATGAATTTTACGAATTATATAACGATACAAACGAAGCTTTACAAAAAGCTATCGAAGTATTAAACGATAATTCATACAACAATATGAAAGTTGATAAATAATATAAATAAAACAGAAATGAAAAGAATCGTTTTTTTAATCAGTTCAATTATAGTATTTGGATGTAATAACAATAGCTCTATTAATGTTAAAAAACAAGATGCAAAATTTGAATCTGCATTTGAAGCCGGAGGACAATCTGAAAAAGACTTGGAAGAAAAGCTAGCCAAAATTAAAAAAGAAGAAGAAAAAAGAAAAGAAGAAGAGAAACAAAATATTACTTCATTATCGTTCAATAAAATGACCCATGACTACGGAAATATTGGTCAAGAAACGAGTAACACAACCTATTTTGAAGTAACAAACACTGGAGACAAACCATTAATTATAGATAAAGTTGATGCTAGTTGCGGTTGTACTACCCCTGAAAAACCTGAAAAACCAATAATGCCAGGTGATTCTGATAAAATAAAAGTTGTTTTTAAGCCTAAACCTGGGCAAACAGGACAACAAAGTAAAACAGTTACTGTTTCGGCAAACACAGATCCAAAATTAACGGTTCTTAAAGTTAAAGCTTTTGTAAAATAATTATCTTTTTAATTTATAAATTAAAGGTTCTAAGCCATTAATTTTTATCTCTAAAATTTGCTCCATCTGCTTTCCTAATTTATTTTTAGGAAAGCCTTTGGTTCTATACCAAACTAAATAATGTTCTGGTAAATCTATTAAATACCTTCCAGCATATTTTCCAAACTGCATCTTAGAATTTGCTAGTTCTAGTAATTCACTTCTCGTTTCTTCATTCAAAGTAACTTGTTTTTAATTTTAACGTAAAGGTATTATAAAATATATTTTTGTTGACTATGAATAGGTTCAATTTCTTATTTGAGAATTATTACATGAATTATTCACTTAAAGTGTTTATATTTTCTATTATTCCAATTCTCTCTTTTTCACAAGTTGAAAGGTTATCTGACAATACCTTTTTCACAGACTCAACATTTTCAACTTTATGTAATGGAGAATATACTTGGAAATACGAAAATGATCAATTAGGAGAAAAAGCAAACTATTTAAAAGGAAAAGTTAATGGTTTATATGAACTATACAATGAAGATGGAACATTAAACTATCAAGCAAATTATTTAAATGGAGATTTAGATGGTACATCTGTTTGGTATTATAAAAATGGGAATATTCATTTTAAGAGTAACTATAAACATGATTTATTAAACGGTGAGTCAATATACTATGATAAAAACGGCAACCTTGAATTAAGAGAATATTATATAGATAATCAATTAAACGGGAGTTCAACTTCATACTACATTAACGGAAAAATAAAAGAAGTTTCAAACTATTTAAAAGGGAACTTATCTGGAAAAAGATTTTTTTATAATTCAAAAGGGATTTTAAAAAAGGAGTTAAATTATCGTGAAAACAAACTAGAAGGAAAAGCGCTCACTTTTTTTGATAATGGTAAAATTCAAAATAAAAGTATTTATATCAATGATGAAATGAATGGTTTATCAATTTGGTATAATGAAAATGGACAAAAAATTTCTGAAACAAATTATACAAGAGATAAAAAAGAAGGAGAGTTCATTTCTTATTTTGAAAACGGAAAAATTGAACAAACAGGAAAATATAACAATAACCTTAAAAATGATAATTGGAAAAAGTACAACTCAGAAGGTGTTCTTTTAGAACTAAAAAATTATGTAAATGGACAATTAGAATATAATTCATATTACTATTATGAAAATGGAAATATTAAAACAAAATTTAATTACACACATGGAAAGCTTCAAGGTCCAACCACTGTCTATTATTCTTCTGGAGAAATATATGAGACAATTAACTATGCAGACAATAAAAAGCACGATACAACATATAGATACCTTAAAACAGGGAAACTAATTGCTATAGAAATATATAAACATGGTTTGAAACATGGCGAATGGAAATATTTTCAAAAAAATGAAAAAAAGCATATCTTATTAAACTATTTTAATAATTCTATTCAAGGTCCATTCTATACATTTTATAAAAATGGTAAAATAAAAAGTAAAGGTTATTTCATAAATGATAAGCTTAATGGTGAGTTCTTCTTATTTCATAAAAATAAAAAACCAGCATACAGTACAGAATATAAATCAGGTGAAATAATTTCAGAACAAATCTATTACAATAAAAAAGGAAAAGAATTTAATCCGTCTGAAATAAATTGTGAAAATTAAGTATTTGAAGTTTTATATTTTAAATGCCAAACTAAATAGATTATTGCTGATATAGCCATTAAAACTCCAATCAAAAATACATAAGGAATGGAACTTAGAGTATTATCATAGGTTACTAAAGTAGTAATAGAACCAAACATTATTCCCATTTCTAATGCAATAAACATTGTTCCAGAACCTATACCTCTTCTCTCTGGGTGAGATAAATCTGCTGTCCATGCAAAAATAGTAGGACTTGATATACCAGTTGCTACACCAAAAACTAAAGAAGCTATGGTATAGGTTAAAAGATCATGAGAAAAACCTATTAAAACCATACTAAAAGTCAAAAAAGACATTCCGATTAACAACGTTTTTCTCCTACCAATTTTATCTGAAACAGAACTAAAAAATAACCTCACAAAAATCGTTGTTATTACATAAAAGATAAAAAACCATCCTTTATTTTCTATCTCTAAAAATTTAGACATATCAGGAGTTAAAACAAAGATAATTCCTGAACAACTAGCAGATAAAAACATAACAATAGCTGCAGGCATAACACTTGGCTCAAAAACATCTTTAATTCCTATTTTTAAAAACTCTGGTTGAAACTTCTTTTTAGTTTCAAGAGTCTCACTAATTGTAGCAATCAATATACCACTAAAAACTGCTACTCCACTTGCGATCATAAATAGGTTTGTAATTCCAACTTCTTTACTAATCAAAGAACCTAAACCTTGACCTGCTCCTATCCCTAATGAAATAAACGTTCCCCAAATCCCCATTGCTTTACCTCTTTTTTCAGGTGGTAAAATATCTGTCAAAAGTGCAGTTGCTCCTGTTGGAAAAAATCCTGCACTAAAGCCATGCAGAAAACGAAGGAGTAAAAAGAAAAATACGGAATAAGATAGAGGATAAAGTAAACTAACTAAAACGGTTACCGCCATTCCAATTACCATCACTTTTTTACGTCCTACTGTATCTGCTAATTTTCCTGAAAAAGGCCTTGCTATTCCTGAAGAAATCGTAAACAATGTAATAATTAACCCTTTTTGCCCAACCCCTCCAAGATTAGTCAAAAAGTCATTTAACTCGGGGATTATTAGGTTAAAACTGGTCATGAAGAAAAACATAGACCAACAGATTAACCAGAAATTTTTACTGTACTTAAACATGAAGTACAAAAATAGTCGTAATTTTGGTACTTAATAAAAAGAAAACAATTAATTAATACTTAATTTTAGAAATATGATTCAAGAAACTACATTTGGAGCTGGTTGTTTTTGGTGTATTGAAGCATGTTTTGACACCCTAAAAGGCGTTGAATCAGTTGTTCCTGGATACGCTGGGGGTAAAATAAAAAATCCTAGCTACAAAGAAGTTTGTCGAGGAAATACTGGACACGCTGAAGTTGCAAGAATTAGGTTTAATGATGAAATAATATCATTTGAAAGTTTACTTAAAGTTTTTTGGTTTATACATGACCCTACACAACTAAACAGACAAGGTAACGACGTAGGGACACATTACCGTTCAGTAATTTTCTACCATAATTCTGAACAGCAAGAAAAATCTTTAAACTTTAAAAAGCAACTAAGTAATGAAAAAGTTTGGAATCAACCTATTGTAACTGAAATTACAGAAATTAATAATTTTTACACAGCTGAAAGTTACCACAAAGACTATTTTGAATTAAATCCAGATAACCCTTATTGTAATTTTGTTGTAAGACCAAAAGTTGAGAAATTTAAAAAAGTATTTGAGGAATTATTAAAATAAACTAAAATTTAATTTGATATAAGTTATTTAAAGAATGGAACATTTTTATCTCTCCTACTTTTTGAAAACCAATTCGTTCATAGTACTTACATAATTTCAAATTAGAAGCATTACAGTCTAAACGAAAAAAATCATATCCATTTCGTTTTGATTTTTCAATAACTTCTTTTAAAATATTTTCGCCTATCCTAAACCCTTTATATTCTTCACTAATAACTAATGAGTGAATATATTGAGCTAAATCGGTATTATCTCCCCAATAAATTTCATCCTTATCTAATATTCTGAACATACCAATAATATAAGAATAATTCAAAATAAAATAAAATTCATCTTTATTAAAACCATCTATAATCCAATCTATTTTTTCTTCCGGTGGATCTAACCAGTACCCCCACTGACTAAGGCCTTTACTTTTTAAATATAAAGCTGCATTTTTCAGAAACTCAAAAGCTTTATTAATCTCTGAATTTCTTGCTTTTCTATAAGAAATTGTCATTGGGATATAAAATCAGATAACTGCTAAATCTAATTCATCAAAAGAATAAAACTTAAAAGGAACTTTGACCATGTAAGCATAGTCTTGACCTACTTCAAACATATCGGCTTCATTTTCACGATAAAACCACTCGACTTTTGCTTTATGTCCTTTTTGAAATAAATCGTTCAACTTGTAAAGTAAAAAAAGAATTCGTTTAGAAGATGTAATATTAAAATATTCTAAATTAATAATGAATTTAGTTTCTTGAGCAGGATTTTGAATGTAAGAATCGAACCATAATAAAACATCGCTCCAAAACTCATCTGGATTATTAGGAATACATCTACCTTTTATTTCCATAACACCAGTTACTGAATCAAAATTAATTGAAGGAGTATGAGGAGTATATTCTATATTTAAAGTTTCCATTTTCTTTGAATGTTATTGCAATTTGATAAATTAATTTAATATAAACACATTAAATTCTACTAAACATCTTTTTCTATAGACGAACAAGTAAATATAATAAACTAAAATTATTAAATTGATTGAAACACGAGTTTAATTGATTAAAACGAGTATTCCAGTAAACAATCTGTTAATTTAGCAATTGGGTAATGTAATATTTCATTAACTACAATATCATATTCTTTTAATACTGATATCAAAATATCTTGATTGTAATAAGCATAACTTCCGACAATAGAAATGGATGTAATATTATTACCAACCATATACCTATTAACAAACTCTTTAAAGTTATTTTTATGAATTTCAGATATTTTACCCTCTTCTTTTAAGTTTTTTAAACTCAATGCAATTGAAGAGATAAAGCTTTTACTTTCCTTGCTGTAAACTTTTTTGAGTATTTGATTTCTCGTCCCTATTGTTTTATAAATACGATCACTTAACTCGTCTTCCAATTCTCCATTTAAAAGTGCTCTAAGTAATAATACCCCAAAATAATAACCACTTCCTTCATCTCCTATAAGATAACCTAAACCTCCGTGATGAGAATCAATTTTATGACCATTATATTTACAAAAAACAGATCCAGTACCCATAATAGCAAAAGACCCTGGATTATCCTGAAATAAAGCTTTACCAGCACCTAATAAATCACTTTCAACACGAACATTAAGAAAACCCCATTTATTAAAAATCAGAGATATTTTTTTTTGGTTT
>Ga0228614_1000347_pt1 | contig 27496 bp, 22 predicted proteins | sample 15DmetaG_FD_190531 | JGI IMG/M metagenome (GOLD analysis project Ga0228614, IMG submission 190531) | Seawater microbial communities from Monterey Bay, California, United States - 15D | ecosystem: Environmental > Aquatic > Marine > Coastal | place: USA: California | collected 2016-10-13
TGGCTTTGTCTATAATGCCAACCACAGCCCCTTTAAATCATCAAGTGAGGCAGACAATCCAATTGCTGAAAATTTTGCCAAAGAAATAAATTTTGAAACCTATGATAATAATCGCTCAACTAGGCTTCTGCAGTTGTTAGAGGAAGAAGAGCGTATAGATTATAAACGTTTTAAACGCATTAAATACGATCATCAATTACCAACACCTTTACAATACAACTACATGGATTTAAACCCATTGTTTGATATGAAGGTAGCCGATTATCCGGAAGTAAGCACCTTATTAACAGACATTCAAAATTGGGATAGAATTACCAATCCAACATCTTATGGAGCTGGCGCATACGCTTCTTTATATTATCAGCTCACTCCTTTTTATTATCAACTTGGAAAAGATCGAGTTTTTACAAAAGAAGCTTTATATGAAGCTTTAAAAATTACAAAAGCGCATTTAAAAACCTATTTTAATGCAGAGCGAATTCAACTGGGTGAATTTCAAAAATTAGTAAGAGGAAATAAAGAGCTACCTATTTTTGGACTTCCAGATGTGGTAACTGCCATGAGAGGGCAACCCTACAAAGACGGTAAAATTAAAATTACTCATGGAGAATCTTACATTGGTTTGGTTAGATTTACCCCTAATAAAACCTATTTTGAATCTGTAATTTCTTTTGGAAATAGCCGCAGGCCAGAAAGCCCACATTACACAGATCAGATGGAATTGTATTCAAATTTTGAAACAAAAACAATGTCATTTGATCGATCAGATGTTATGAAAACAGCCAAAAGAGTATATGCTCCAAAGTAGGCGTTTTGTAAAATTAGTTTAGTTGAAAATTGTGTAATCTACCTTTTTTGCTTTTTGATTACTCATTTTAGCAGTAAGAACTTTTATCAATTTTTGTTGGTAAGGATAATTTTAATTGAGGCAATCTTTTTGAGTATTATCAAAAATTTTAATAGAGGCAAAATAGTCTGATTCAGTTTCAGCACCATCTGCTACTACTGTAAACAAATTGTTATTTTCATCCAGTAGCTTTACATTTTTTCATACAACTCTATTAAACAACTTTTCTCTCTATGGCTAAAAAATGAGTTACTTTTTCTTTGTATAGAGGAATAATTTTCACTTCACATTTGTATGGAGTCTTATCTTTTCTGTAGTTGGTAATTACCTCAGTAAAAGGTTCAAGAAGTTCCAGTTTAGTTCTAATCCTCTTTTTTGTTGTTCTCTGAGTAGCTTCACCTTGTAAAAAATTTGGAGTTTTGTTTATCGCAAATTTTTTAGAGTAGCCTGTCATTTCAGTAAAGCCATTGTTTACCCAAAGTATTTTTTGGTTGATGTCAGTAATAACTAGTGCTTCGAAGTCTTGATTTTCAAAAATACCATCAATTTTATTTTTCCATTTAGATTTTCTAGCAAAAGACTTTACATATTCTATATCATTCAAAGTTTTAGAATTCTGTATCGTTGTACTAAAGTCTTCACTAAAAATATCCCAACTCTTAAGCGGCATAATACTCTGGTCTATTGTAGATGTTTCTGAAATAATCTTGGTATAATCAGAACGCTTAACAGAATCTAAATATATATCTAGAGACATCATATTAGAGATGTTATATTTCATTTTTTCTTGCTTTAAACTATAAATTAACTAACTGTTTATACATTACAAATGTATAGAAATCTCAATTCATTAAAAAGTAATTTGCCTCGTTTAACATTCTAGTGAAGCATTGGTCTTCATCAAAAATATTTATTTATCTTTAAAAATTATGAAAAAATATATTTTATCCCTAGATCAGGGAACAACAAGTTCAAGAGCTATAATTTTTGATAAACAAGGAAGCATCGTCTCTATTGCTCAGAAAGAATTTACACAATATTTTCCACAGCCCGGATGGGTAGAACATGACCCAAACGAAATTTGGTCAACTCAAGTTGGTGTTGCGGCTGAGGCCATCACTAAAGAAGGTTTAAGTGCCAACAATATCTCAGGAATTGGTATTACCAATCAGCGTGAAACCCTAGTGGTTTGGGATAGAAAAACAGGTAAGCCAGTTTACAATGCTATTGTTTGGCAAGACAAAAGAACCTCAGATTTTTGTGATGAGCTCAAAGCAATGGGCAAGAGTGAGATGATTAGAGAGAAAACGGGTTTAGTTATTGATGCATATTTTTCAGCTACAAAAGTAACTTGGATTTTAGATCATGTAGACGGTGTAAGAGAACGAGCTGAAGCAGGAGATTTACTATTAGGAACTATAGATACCTGGTTAATTTGGAATTTTACAAAAGGAGAGCAACATGTAACCGATGTTACCAATGCCTCGAGAACAATGCTATTTAATATTCATACCATGGATTGGGATGAAGAATTATTAGCATTATTTAGGATTCCAAAAAGTATGTTACCACAAGTAAAACAATCAAGTGAGGTGTATGCCTCTACAAATGCATCATTCTTTGGAGAAAAAATACCTATTTCAGGAATTGCAGGAGACCAGCAAGCCGCTCTTTTTGGTCAGATGTGTACCAAAAAAGGAATGGTAAAAAACACCTACGGAACAGGATGTTTTATGCTTATGAATATTGGTGAAAAACCAATTATTTCTAAAAATAATTTATTAACCACAGTTGCATGGAAAATTAATGGCAAAACACACTATGCATTAGAAGGGAGTATCTTTATTGCAGGAGCTGTAGTTCAGTGGTTACGCGACAGTTTAAAAATAATTAGAACTTCTCAAGAAGTAGAGGCCTTAGCCAGTTCTGTTTCAAGTTCTGAAGGTGTTTATTTTGTGCCTGCCTTTGCAGGTTTGGGGGCTCCGCATTGGAATCAGCAAGCACAAGGTACCCTGTTTGGGTTAACCAGAGGAAGTACAGATGCTCATATTGCTAGAGCAGCCATAGAATCAATTGCCTTTCAAACTATGGATGTATTAAAAGCGATGGAGGCAGACGCTGGAATCGCAGTAAAAGAACTGCGAGTAGATGGTGGTGCCACCATAAACAACATGCTCATGCAATTTCAATCTGATGTTTTAAACACCACAACCGTTCGTCCAAAAGTTGTAGAAACTACAGCCATGGGAGCCGCCTTTTTAGCAGGTTTGGCCGTTGGCTATTGGGAAAGCCCAGAAGAAATTCAAGACATTTGGCAGATAGACACTACGTTCACCCCAAGCCACTCGAGAGCAACAATAGAGCAACAAATTAAAGGCTGGTACAAAGCCATTGAAGCACTAGAGTACTGGACAAAGATTAATAAATAAAACACAAAACCATGACACCATTTATTGCAGAAATTATTGGAACCGCTTTACTCATTATTTTAGGAGGCGGTGTAGTAGCCAATGTAGAATTGAACAAAACCATAGGAAACAATAGTGGTTGGATTGTAGTTACCACCGGTTGGGCTTTAGCAGTATATGTTGCCGTAGTAGTTACCGCACCCTTTAGCGGTGCACACGTAAACCCTGCCGTAAGTATTGGTTTAGCCCTTGCCGGAGAATTTGATTGGGCATTGGTTCCTTCCTATATTTTAGCGCAAATGTTAGGGGCTATGTTAGGTGCCGCTGTAGTATGGTTGGTGTATAAAAATCATTTTGATGCAACGCCAGACGGAGACACCAAGAAAGCTGTTTTTTGCACAGCTCCTGCAATACGAAATTCATTTTTTAATTTAATTGGAGAAATTGTAGGAACTTTTGTATTGGTGTTTACCATTTTAAATTTTACAGATGCAGCACTAGCAGATTCAAACGAGATTGTTGGTTTAGGATCGTTAGGTGCTCTTCCTGTTGCTTTTTTAGTGTGGGCTATTGGTTTGTCTCTTGGAGGCACAACAGGCTATGCAATAAATCCGGCTAGAGACTTAGGTCCTAGAATTATGCATGCTATTTTACCAATAAAAGACAAAGCATCTAATGACTGGGGGTATTCATGGGTACCAGTATTTGGCCCAATTATTGGAGCAGCATTGGCTGCTTTATTAGCTTTATTTTTAGCTTAAAAATAACATTCTATATCTTAGAATTCTACCTACTTTTGCTTTTTTAAAACCACAAAAATTATGCAACACATTGCCTCACCCTTTACATTACCCAATGGTTCAATTTTAAAAAATAGAATTGCCAAATCTGCCATGAGTGAGAATTTTGGAACCAAGCATCATGCCCCAAGTAAAGGTCTAATTCATGCGTATAAAGTTTGGGCCAAAGGAAATCCGGGATTGTTAATTACGGGGAATGTTATGGTAGATACTAAAGCATTGGGTGAAGCAAGAAATGTTGTTGTAGAAGATTACAAACATTTTGAGGAATTAAAGGCATGGGCAAAATCTGTTGAAGGCACAGGAGTTCATATTTGGCCACAGATTAATCATCCGGGAAGACAGGCTTTTGCAGCAATTAATAGAGTAGTGGTAGCACCTTCAGCCATTCCACTTAAAATGGGGGGCGCCTCAAAAATGTTTACCATGCCCAAGGCTTTAATAGAAGAAGAAATTTGGGATATCATTAAACGTTTTGGCACTACGGCTAGAATATGTAAAGAAGCAGGATTTACTGGTTGTCAAATTCATGGAGCTCACGGGTATTTGGTCAGTCAGTTTTTATCTCCTAACAGTAATGTAAGAACAGATCAATGGGGAGGCACATTAGAAAATAGAGCTCGGTTTGTATTAGAGATTTATCGAGAAATTCGTCGTCAAGTAGGTGCAGATTACCCTGTAGGTATTAAAATTAATTCTGCAGATTTTCAACGAGGAGGTTTTACAGAAGAAGAATCTATGAAAGTTATTCAATTGTTAGGAAATGAGGGAATGGATTTGATAGAGATCTCTGGAGGAACCTATGAAAGACCAGCAATGATAAAAGGAAATCGAAAAAAAAGTACTGAAGAACGCGAAGTCTATTTTTTGGAGTACATAGAAAAAGCAAGAAAGTTAACAAAAACCCCATTATTACTTACAGGAGGTTTTAGATCGGTGTCTGTAATGGAAGCCGCTTTGGCGAGTGGAAAGTTAGATGTTGTTGGTTTGGCAAGACCCTTTTGTTTGTATCCAGCACTAGCCAATCAAATTTTTGACGGTTCAGTTGAAAAATTTGAAGCGCCCATACCTAGAATTGGCATAAAATTTTTAGACAAGCTTGGCGGTGTAGAATTGCCATGGTATGAACTTCAAATACAGCGAATAGGTAAGGGTAAGCAACCTAAGAAGAGTCTTCCAGGCATATTAGCTTTTTGGTTTAGTTTAAAAAGCTTGTTTTTTAAATCCTTTTGGAAGAACTAAGCTAAACACAATAAATTATTTAGAATATTTCTAAATAATTTTTTTTTCTGAAGATTCGTATGTAGTTTTGCATACATGCAAAGCAAGAAAGTTAATTCAAAAACTTACCGTTTAAAACAAGTACTTGTTTTAGCACTTTTATTTATGATGATTGGTACACTCTTAGAATTGTACTTGTTAGACCATTACGAAGATACTTGGCAATTAATACCGGTTATATGTATAGGTGTTGCACTCATAAATTTTTGTGTTCTTTTTTATAGAAGATCACAAGCAGCTATTCATTTATTTAAACTTGTGTTGCTGCTTACCTCTTTTAGCGGAGTATACGGAGTGGTTTTACACTTGCAAGCCAACTATGAGTTTGAGCAAGACATGAAGCCAACAGCTGGTTTTTGGCAACTTTTCTCAGAAAGTATTTCGGGAGCTTTACCAACTCTAGCTCCCATGAGTCTTCTTGTTTTAGCATGTATCGGTTATTCATATTTAATTTTAACACAACATCAACAACATGAAAAAATTTAGTACACTAGTTGCTATTACCTTAACTTTAAGTTTATTTCTGGTATCCTGCAATAAAACTGTAGAGCAGAAACCAAACACAACCAACACTGAAGAAATTAAAGTGCCAAAAAAACCAGCACCTGTTGTGGTTTTAAACGCCAATCTAGCAACAGAATCAGATTTAGTTGCTCTGGGTTTATCAGCAGACGTAGTTAATAAGCTTTTGGCTGCGAGACCTTTTTTAAGTATGTCAGATTTTAATGCAATTCTTGAGGTAGAAAATACAGAAGAACTTTTTAAAAAGATATTTGTACCCTTAAATCTTAATACTACAGAAGAGAAAGCTTTTAAAATGATTCCAGGAGTTGGGGATAAAATGGCGCACGAATTTGAAGAGTATAGACCTTATACTAGTATTTTACAATTTAAACGTGAAATAGGAAAATACGTAGACCAACAAGAAGTAGCTCGTTATTTAGACTATGTTTTTGTACCCGTAGAATTAAATACCTCAACAGAAGATGATATTAAAGCCTTGCCTGGCATTGGTAAAAAAATGACTCATGAGTTTTTAGAATACAGACCGTATAAAAACTTAGCTCAATTTAGAAAAGAAATAGGGAAGTATGTAGATGATAAAGAGCTTAATCGATTAGAGCGGTTTGTGTACATAAAAGAATAACAACTTTTCAAATTTAATTTATACACATAAATTATTTTTAAAAAAGGCTTCATTATGCAATGAAGCCTTTTTTTGTGAAATAATTTTTTCCAAAACACAATTATATGGAGGAAAAAAATAATTTTTTTTTAAAAAAAATTTATAAATAATGGTGCATAATTAGCACGTAAATTTTTTTTTGATTTTTTATTAAAAAATAATGCACTATATTTGGTAAACCAATCTGGTAAACCAATTACTGAAAAGATAGCCCTTTAATTTTTTTGAAAATTGGAAACAATTTAAATCTAAGCGACATAGATGTATTTCTTATGTGAATTATTATAAATGAAAACTTAAAACTATATTATGAAAACAAAATTACTTTTTATTGCAATGCTATTAATTGCTGTAAGCTCCAAGTTAACTGCTCAAACCATTGTTTTTGATGGAGAGACAAGTACTGATTGGAATACAGCTACAAATTGGGTTGGTGATGTTTTACCCGGAATTAATAATGACGTTGACCTAGACGGAAATACAGTTGTTTTATCAGCAAATGTTCAGATTCAAAGAGTTTATGCTGGAGGAAGTTCAAATTTAACTATTAATGATGGTGTCACTTTAGCAATTTCTGATTTTGCAGGTGGTGATGATGGTTTAGAAGTACAAAATTCTGGAACTGTAATTAATAATGGTATAATAACCATTTCAAATATAGATGAAGCTAGTACCGATGCTGATGGATTATATAATAAAGGTACTTTTACTAACAATGGTAGCATTACAATAGATGGAGTAGGACAACACGGTATTTATTTACAACAGGGTACTTTTACCAATAGTGCATCAGGAACTATAAGTATTACTAATACTGGTCAAGGAGATAGCGGTGCTGATTATGTTTACATGGATGACAACGGAGGAACAATATCTAATTTTAATAATTTTGGAAGTTTAGCAATCACAATGACAGGAAATGACGATGGGATTTACATTAAAGATGGTTGTGTTCTTACCAACCATTCAACAGGTACAATAGATATTATTTCAACAGGTGGAGGAGATATGCCTTTGCATATTGTTGGTGGTAGTAGTCTTACTACTCCCTCTAAGTTAGATAACGCAGGTATGTTTACTATTAATGGAACAGGAACATCAGATTATGGTGTTCAAGTTGATGGTGCTAACGCTACCACTACACCAACTGAAACTGCTATTTTAATTAATTCCGGTACTTTGACTATAAATGATGCAGGTAATAATTCAAGTGATGATGGAATAAGAATACGAAGAAGTGGTGTAATCACGAATAGTGCTGGTGGAGTTATTAATATTAATAATGCTAAAGATGAGGGTATACAAATCGAGGATGATACGCTTTCAACAGGGGTATTTAATAATAGTGGAACTGTCAATATTACAGCTGCTGCCGATCACGGAATGGAATGTTTTGGTACATTTAATAATTTGAATGGAGGGGTTTTTAACGCTACAAATTGTTCTGATGATGGAATAAGACTGCAGAATGATGGTGTTTTTAATAATGACGGTGCAATAGGTATTGATGGATCCGGTTCTGAAGATATTGAAACAGAAACTGCAGCAAGTTTTATTAATACTGCTAATTCAACTTTCGCACCAGGATCAGGTATTGGTGATCTAGAAATCAGGGATGATTTTGATTTAGGAGCTGCCACTGTTACATTTGAGATTAATGGAACAACAGCAGGCACAGACTATGATCAAATAAAAGCGTCCACGTCAAGTAATACATTTACAGTTGGATCATCTACAAAGATAAATTTAGTTTGGGGCTTTTCACCCAGTGTTGGTGATAAATTTGATATAATTGATGCATCTGGTACATTAAGTGGAGCTGTAGATATTCAAAATGTTACAAGTTCACATGATGTAACAGTTAGCGTTGTTGACAATAACTTAGAAGTAGAAGTCATAGCTGTTTTATCAACAAATGAGATTGATATTTCAGATTTTAAAATATACCCAAACCCAGTCAGTGATATTTTACATATAGAAACACACAATAATATTCAAATTACTTCAGTGCACATATATAATATTTTAGGGAAACAAGTTTTAAACACAAAAACTATCAATAATGGTATTGATGTTTCTAACCTTAAAAAAGGTGTATATATGATTGAAATTGTATCAAATAAATTTAGTACTATAAAAAAAATAATAAAGCAGTAATTTTAAAATTTCACAAATAGTTGTCTGTTAAAAATTCAGACAACTATTTTTAAAAACTTTTCGATGATCAAACAGATTTTTGCAAGACTAATTTTATTGGTATTAATTTTTTCATGTAAAAATAATGCCAATCAAGATAATAACAAATCAGATGCTTTAGCAAATTATGCTAATGAAGTCATTCCATTTTTCCAAGATTGGAATTTAATCTTAGGAGATGGTTCTAATGCGGGTCAGGCTATAAATTTTGAAAATAAGGATTTCTTTTTTACTACAAATGACGATAAAAATGATTGGGTAGTTTTTAAGACACCTAATGCAGGGAATACCCATGGTACTTCCAATAATACTCGAACTGAATTAGCGCATTTAAAAAAATGGACACCATTGTCTGAAGCAAAAATGAATGCCACACTTAAAGTAATGAATGTTGCCACTACTGGAGACGCCAGTGTTGCTGCAACATTTTCTGTAGTAGTTGGTCAGATTCATAGTGCAGACGGTCATGAAAATGAGCCTCTAAAAATATTCTACAAAAAATTTCCAGGTCATAAGCGGGGTTCAGTTTTTTGGAATTATGAAATTAATACTTCTGGTGATGACAATTCAGAAAGATGGGATTATTCTTATCCTATTTGGGGATATGATTTTTCTGTTGTTGGAGCCAATAAAAACTCTTATCCACCAGAACCAGAGGATGGAATCGCTTTAGGTGAGGAGTTTAGTTACAAAGTTGAAATTAAAGATGGAATAATGCATCTATTATTTACTAGTAAAGGACATGAAACCAAAAGATTTACAAAAAATTTAATTGCTTCTCAATATTCAAAACGCTCAAACATGCCAGAGCAAGTTAAAAACTTATTTGTACCTATAGGACAGGACGGAGTGGAGCGTGAAAATGCTTACACAGACGAAGGTCTCTTTTTTAAACTTGGTTGTTACAATCAAACTAATGGAAAAGACCCTAAAGTAAATAAAGTTTGGTGTTCAGGAGCAGAAACTCACGGTGGCGATATTCAAAAACAATATTCAGATGGTAATTATGCTGAAGTTTGGTTTAAATCTGCAACCGTAGAAATAAGTGATGATGCCATTTCAAATGCAGGTTATTTTAAAGCGAATGACGGTTTAAGTTCAAAAACAGTTTATCCAAGTGAGGTAATTCCATTTATGGACAAGTTTAAGATGTTGATGGGTGATGGAACTAATGTAGATGATCTCATTGATTTTGAAAATAAAGATTTTTTCTATACAGTAATAGACGGAACAAGACGCTGGGTGGTTTACAAAACACCAAATTCTGGTGTTACCTCCAAAAATTCAAGCAATACAAGAACTGAATTACACGAAAAAAGAGAATGGATACCAGAAGAGGGAGGTAAACTTTCAGGTATTTGTAAGGTAATGCAGGTTTCTGTTTCTGGAGACGCTAGAGTTGCAGCCTCTTACTCAACAGTAGTTGGTCAAATTCACAGTGGAGAAGGTCATGAAAATGAACCTTTTAAATTATTTTACAAGAAATTTCCTGGTCATACTAAAGGTTCTGTTTTTTGGAATTATGAAATAAATACTGCTGGCAACGATAATTCTGGTAGATGGGATTACTCAACTTCAGTTTGGGGGCATGATATGTCTGTAGTTGGTAAAAGTAAAGATGATTTTCCTTCAGAGCCTAAAGATGGAATAGAATTAGGCGAAGAATTTAGTTATGAAGTGAATGTTTATGAAGGAATTATGTATTTAACCTTTAAAAGTGAAGGTCATAAAACTAAAACATTTACTAAAAATTTATTAAAATCTGAATATGTAAACAAATCAGATTTACCAGAGCAAGTCAAAAACTTATTCGCTCCAATAGGACAAGATGGAACCGAAAGAGCAACTGCTTATGCAGGGGAGTTAGGATACTTTAAACAAGGGGCCTATAATCAAACTAATGGTAAAGCTCCAGAAAAAAATATAGTCTGGTGCGCTGGAGCAGAGACTTATGGAGGTGATATTGCTAAACAATACGAAAACGGCTGTTACACTGAAGTTTGGTTTAGAGAAGCAACCATAGGAGTTGGAACAAAACCAAATAATTAAATTTAACGATTACAACAGCTGTTTCTGGTATATAAAACTTCATTTATAATAATTTTAATAAAACTAATATTTTACTTTTTACATAAACGATGATTAAATATTTAATTTCTATTATTGTAATAGTTGTGAGCTGTAATCTTGCTCATGGACAGTTAGTTTCAACAAACTCTGAACTAAATACTGCTATATCAAGCGCTTCTGCGGGTACAACCATAATATTAGCAGATCAAATTTGGACCGATGTTCAAATTAGTATAAATAAAAATGGGACTTCCGATAACCCAATTATTATTAAGGCACAAACACCTGGAAGTGTGTTTTTTGAAGGTCGATCAAATATCAGTTTAGGGGGTTCTTATATTATTTTTGAAGGTGTTATTTTTCAAAATGCTTCTGGGCTTATTACAAGTGGTGATAAATTAGAGCCAATAATAGAATTTAGAGATACAAGTAATAATGATTGCGTTAATTGCCATGTAAGGAATATTAAAATTGATTCCTATAATGGATCAACAAGCCAAGAAACACTCAAATTCAAATGGATTATTATTTATGGAGAATATAACGAAGTGAGTTACAGCTCTTTTATTGGAAAAAATGGAGTAGGTAGTATAATAAACGATAACCATAATAATTCAACACCAGATTATTCTAAAATACATCATAATTATTTTGCTGATAGAGTACCTGTAAATAACGATGTAAATGGGTTAAATGATCAAGATGCTATCCGAATAGGTGTAAGTACAACATCACTATCCGATTCATTTACAGAAGTCTACGATAATTTCTTTAACAATTGGTCAGGTGAAGTTGAAATTATTTCTAACAAGTCGGGGAGTAATAAATACTACAATAATACTTTTAGAGATTATCAAGGAACATTAACTTTAAGACATGGAAATAATACTGAAGTTTTTGGAAATTATTTTTTTGGAGACAATAATGCTTTTTCTGGAGGTGTTAGGGTTATAGGCGAAGATCATAAGGTCTACAATAATTATTTTGAAGGACTTAGATATAGAAAGCCAAGTGGCGCTGCTTCTAATACTACAGGAGCTCTCAATATAACGAATGGAAAACCAGGTTCTGCATTAAATGAATATTACCAAGTTAAAAATGTAAAAATAATTAATAATACACTTGTTGATTGTGATTTAGGGATTAGAATAGGAACAGTACAAAACAGTTCTACAACATTAGCACCAGAAAATATTATTATTGCAAATAATATAATGCTGGATTCCAGTATTTCAGCATTACAAGAAACAACAACACCTACAGGTACTTCAACTTACGAGGGAAACATTACTCAAAACGGAAGTTGGGACTTAATAAATGGAGAAAACTCAAATCAAACTGTAGCTTCAGGATTGTTAGTAGCCGGAACAGAATTTTATAGATTAGTTTCTGGAAGTACTGCTATTAACACAGGTATAGGAAGCTACCCGTTTTTAGTTACTGATATTACAGACGGTCCTAGAACTTCTAATTTTGATGCAGGTGCAGAAGAATTTAATTCAGGAGGTGCTAATCTGCCTTATTCAATCGAAGATGTTGGAACTAAACTTGGTTTTGGCGCACTTGAAACCCTAAGTTTCCAAGATTATAACATAGACAAAGAATTAAAAATTTATCCAAACCCAGTAAAAGGAAATTTATATATCGCCTTAGAAGATGAAAATATTGGGAATGTTGAGGTAGTAGATTTGCTAGGAAGAACTGTACAACAAAATTATATTGCTATATCTACTGGGGAAATTGATCTAACAAACCTTCCTACAGGTACATATATTGTAAAAATCAAAAATAGATTTAAAAGAATAATAAAATATAAATAAAACCAAATGAAACGATTTAGCGAAAAATATATAGTTACAAAAAATATCGAATGGGAAGTTCTAGGCGGAGGTGTATCAAGAAAGTTTTTAGGTTATGATAATCAAATTATGATGGTTAGGGTAAAATTTGATAAAGGTGCTTTAGGTGCACCACACCAACATTTTCACACCCAAGCTACTTTTTGTGTATCAGGTAGGTTTGAATTTGAAATAGATGGAGAAAAGCAAATTGTAGAGGCTGGAGATGGTGTTTATATAGAACCCAATTTATTACATAGTGCAGTTTGTTTAGAAGAGGGCGAGCTTATTGACACCTTTAGCCCGGTAAGAGAAGATTTTTTAAGTGGAGACAAAGTATCTTATTTTGGTGATAAATCTTAAAATTATATACCTAAAACTTGATATTAAAATTTAGGTATCAATAGTTTAGAATTGAATTTACCCCACTAGTTACTGAGTTTAACAGATTTAAGTTACGAAAACGTTTTAATTAATAAATTTTACATATATTTGGTAAACCAGTTTGGTAAACCAATTTAGCTAACCAAAAAATTACAGCGAATGATATTAAATTAAAATAAAAACAAAAAAAAGGATAGGTGCACGCCTATCCTTTACAAAATGATACTCCGTCTGAAGGAAGTATAAACTAACACTTAATCTTATGTAGTGTAAGTAATCCAAAAATACTAAAACAAATTCTTAGTTTTATTTTTTTTTGAAACTTTATTTAAGATTTAAGTGTGGTAAAAAAAGAGTTTATCTCTTTTGAGATAATAAAGTTACATTTTTAAACATTTACTAATTATTATGAACTTAAAATTTAAAATAGCATTACTACTGGTAATGTTTGTAAACATTTGCGCTTTTGCACAAGAGACCTATCCCTTAAAAGGTAAGGTAATTTCAAAAGCAGATAACGAAGGTCTTCCTGGAGTTTCAATTAGAGTACTTAACTCTAATGTAGGTTCAGAAACAGACCTAGATGGTAGTTTTACCATCCAAGTAACACAAGGAGACGTATTAGAATTTTCTTACTTAGGGTTTTCAACCCAAAAAATTACAGTTAACAGCCAAAAAAATCTAAATATACTTTTAGAAGAAGATAACAGTGTTTTAGACGAAGTTGTTGTTGTAGGTTATGGTACTCAAAGAAAGTCTCATTTGACAGGTGCCATTTCTAAAGTTAAAAATGAAAAATTAGATCAGATTGCTGTTTCTAGGGTAGATGATGCTTTAGTAGGTCAGGTATCTGGTGTGCAAATTGCAGCTACTGAAGGTGAAGCTGGATCAGATCCAACCATTCGTATAAGAGGTATTGGTTCTATTACAGGAGAACTAAGTCCGTTAATTGTTGTTGATGGTTTAGCTGTTGATAATGACTATTTAAGTGCTTTAGACATGAATACTGTTGAGTCTTTTGAAGTTTTAAAAGATGCAGCTTCAACAGCAATATATGGTTCTAGAGGGGCTAGAGGTGTAATTATGATTAATACTAAACAAGGTAAAGATGGTAAAACTAAGTTTGGTTACAATATGTATACTGGTTATAAATCAGCAAGACAAAGTGATGCATATTACAGCACTGTGGCAGAAACAGCAGCTGCAGAAGAAGCTGCTTTAGGGTCTATTTCAGATAGAACTCGATACAAGCAATTACTTGGTGTTGATACAAACTGGCAAGAGATAATTTTTGACGGTGGTATGATTACCAATCATTCTTTTAGTGCAAGAGGAGGAAGTAAAGACACTAAATTTAGTGCTTCTATGAATTATTTACATGACGAAGGTGTTTTGTTAACCGATGATTTTAAGAAATACAATCTTAGTTTAAAAATAGACACAAAAATTAATAAGAAATTATCTTTTGGAGCAAGAGTTACTCCAACACTAACAGATAGAAGACGTTTTGACGGTTCTGCTCATGATATACTAAGACAACCCTCTTGGTTGCCTTTATATTTAGATGAAAATACAATTAGATTTGTTAATAGAACTAGAGATGGAGGTAAATATGCAAATGCTCAAGTAGGGGATTATGCAATACAAAGAATGTTTGATGATTTTGATTTGACAACAGGTTTACCTGTTCCTGACGGAGGAAGTGGTTTAGACATAAGTAATACATCTAATACCAACCCAGCAGCAAAAGTTTTGGAAAGAGAACGTACAGATAGTAAATTTAAAATATTTGGTTCTATGTATGGAAAATACAAGATTACAGATGATTTAACTTTTAGAACTACTGTTGGTGGAGATTTTCAAAACTCTAATTTTAGAAGATGGCAAGGTGTAGAGTCAGATAGAAGAGGAGCTGCTAGAGCATCTCTAACTTTATCTACAGTAAATAGAAAGCATTTAATAACAGAAAACTATTTTTCATATGATAAAGTATTTGATAAACATGAGCTTGATGTTGTAGTTGGTATGGGTGCTGAAAGTTGGAAAACAAAAGTAAATGGTTCTTTTGGAGCTGGTTACGATTCTGACGTGTTACAAACATTAACTGCAGCAGATCCTTTAACTGTAACTGCTTATTCTGAAGAATATGAAGAGAGTTTATTGTCTTTTTATGGAAGAGTAAATTATGCTTATGATGATGCAAGATTTTTAGCCTCTGTTAGTTTAAGAACAGATGGGTCTTCTCAATTTGGACCAAATAATAAATATGGATTTTTTCCTGCAGTGTCTGTAGGTTGGAATATACATAGGGAAAGTTTTTTAGAAGAAGTAGATGCAATTAATACTCTTAAATTAAGAGTTAGTTATGGTATTACAGGTAATAAAGATGTTAGAACTTTTCCAAGAAGTAATCAGATAGAAAGTTATCCATTCCTATCCTTATTAGCACCAAGTACAGCTATTTTTGATAGTAATACTTCTGCATCAGGGATAAACCCAATAAATATTGCAAACCCTGATTTAAGATGGGAGAAATCAATTGAGTTTAATCCAGGTATAGATTTTGGATTTTTTAATAATGTTCTTACGGGTTCTTTAGATTATTACAAGAAAACAAGTGAAGATTTATTGATTGAAAACCCAATTTCAACAACAACTGGTTTTGCGAATTCATTAATTAATATTGGAGAGGTAGAGAATAAAGGAATTGAATTAGAATTAAGAACTAGAAATATTTCAAATGAAATCTTTAAATGGTCTTCAACTTTAATTACATCTAAAAATAAAAATACATTGATAGATTTTGCTGATTCAAACGGACAAATTCAGAGTGTAGATTCTAAAAGAGCAGCAGAATGGACTAATTTAGTGGGTAACCCTATTTCTTCATTTTATGGTTGGGTAGTAGATACAGATATTCCTTTAGAATATATAAATGACCCATACCACCCAATAGGCGGGCAAGCACAGGATGTATATGTTAAGGATTTAAATGGTGATGGTTTAATTGATGATGATGATAAAACAATTTTGGGTAGTCCATATCCAGATTTGGTATGGAGTTTAGCAAATGAATTTAAAATTGGAGATGTAGATGTTAGTTTTATGTTTCAAGGAAGTCATGGTGCTGAAATTAGAAATATGGGAGATCAGTATATTTTTAATCATTTTAATTCTGCTCAAGATTTTATCAGCTCAACACCAAATCAAGGGTTTATCAAGCAGAAAATCTTTACAAATAGCATAATACAAGATGCTTCCTACATTGCTTTAAGAAATGTTAATATTGGATATAATTTTTCAGATAATTTTCTTTCTAAAATAGGATTTTCAAAAGGAAGAGTTTTTGTTGCAGGTCAGAATTTAATGTATTTAACTGCGGCTAATTATACAGGTTTTAATCCTGAATCAGTTAATACTACTAAACCAGGAACCTATGGCTATCAGAGAGCAGGTTCTCCTGTTTTCAGTACAGTTTCTGTAGGAGTTAACATAGAATTTTAATAAACACAACACAGATGAAAACAATAAAAAATTTACTAATTATATTAATTACTACGACATATATTTCATGTGATGAAGATTTTTTAGAACCAATACCTACATCTTCATTGTCTAGTGCTAATTATTATACAACACCAGAACAGGTGGAAACAGGAGTAATAAATATTTATGACGCAATTCAGGGAGTAAATTCAACAAGTACTAATGATAATCATAGTATTCAATATGAGTTTTACTTAACAGAAATGAGAAGTGATAATACAAGAACTAAGAGCACTGAAGGAGAGGCTGCGCAATTTGAAAACTATACCGTTGAAGCTAATAATGGTATTGTGGCTGATTATTATGCAAGTTTTTACAATGTAATCTTTAGGGCAAATGTTGTATTAGAAAATCTAGAAGCTGCTGGAAGTTCGGCAGATAAATTTGAAGCAGAAGCAAAATTTACAAGAGCATATGCTTATTTTAATCTAGTTCGTTTGTACGGAGATGTTCCTCTGGTAGAAACAATAATTACTCCAGAAGATAGGGAAACAGCTTACACTAGAGTTGATGCTTCAATTATCTACGACTTAATTGTAGCTGACTTACAAACTGCGGTAGCAGGCCTAGATGATGGCAGTAAGTACAGAGCATCTAAAGCTGCTGCAGAGACTTTACTAGCAAAAGTATACCTTACTTTAGGAAGATATGGTGAAGCTCAATCATTATTAGAATCTGTAATGATGCCTTCACGAGGTTTTAGTTTAGAGGGTAACTTTAAAGATGTCTTTTTTAACGAAGGTAATGGCGAAATTATTTTTGCAATAGGATATTTAGGTGATTCAGTTGATAGTCAAAATTTTTCAGCAGAATGGCTAAATGCAGTTGGAAGAACTAGTGGAGTTAATTACGTTACTAATGAAGCAAAAGAAGCATTAGATTTACTAGGAGGTGATAGAACTATGTATTCTTATAGAGTAGATATAGCTCAAGCAACACAAAACCAAGTAGTAAAATATATTCCTGACGGAGATATGACACTTGGAATTGCTTCAACTTCTAGTGATCCAACAAAAGCGGGTAATGATTGGATAGTTTTACGTTATGCAGATGTATTATTAATGCATGTAGAAGCTATTATGGCTGGATCAGAATCTTCAACTAGTACTAATGCATTGGCTTCTTTTCAAGAAGTTAGAAATAGAGCTGGACTGACTGCTGCTGTAAGTAGTATTACTAAACAAGAATTAATGGATGAGAGAAGGGTAGAACTTGCTTTTGAAAATCATAGATTATTTGATTTGGTTCGAATGGGTGAAGCAGTAAATGTTTTAGGAGCCTTTTCTGCAGCCAATGGTTATAACTTTTCTACAACAGATTTGTTACTCCCAATCCCTCAAAGAGAAATAAACTTAAGTAATGGGTTGTTAACACAAAACCCAGGGTATTAATAAAATTAATAGTTAATTATTATGAAACAAATAATAAAAATAACGACATCAAATATTTCAAAGATTGGAATGTTTATTATGTTAATTTCACTGGGAGTCTTTTTTTCTTGTGAAGATAATGACCTACCAGAAACTGGATCTATTCCAGATTTAACACCACCAGAGGCTAAATTTACAGCTACTCAAGGTATTGGTTCGGCTGATGAATGGAAAACATATAGTTTTTCTAACCAGTCTTCTAGCGCAACAAGTTATAGTTGGGATCTTGGAAATGGAGAGACTTCAACAGATTTTGAACCCTCAGCAATGTATCCAGGTGAAGGTATGTATGCAGTAACTCTAACAGTTATGGATGATTTAGGTGTTGAAAGTACTTTTACAGATACTATTGATATAGTTGAGCCTGTTTCTCCACCAACACCAGATCCAATTTTAATAAATTCAATTTTTGATAAACTTCCTAAATCATCTGGTTCAGACTGTACTTGTTCAGGATGGATTAATAAGAGTTTAGGAGATCAGGGAGAATCTAGTTCAGGTAATGGATCAGATGTTGTAAAATTTGATAATAATGAACCAGACCATGTTTATCAAGAATTTGAAGTTGTACCAAATGCAGATTATACCATAGAAATAATCACATCATTTAAAAGTTTGGAAAACAATACACCACCAAGCAATAGTATGTTAGAATTACGAGTTTTAGCAGGCTCAGGATATATTTCAGGATATTCTCCAATATATTATTCGGATACTGTAGAATTTCCTCAAGATAATTACGGTTATGAAACTATATCACAAGTTGAAGATACCGCAAATAATCTTTTAGTTGAGGTCAGGTCTAACCCAAGTGATACTAGTTATATAACTACAACGTACACCTTTAATGCTGGGAACAATGATAGTGTAGCTTTATTTGTTCGAGGTATAGGAGGAGATAGTAGTGGTAATTTTGGGTATAATAGTGGAGACGAGGAAATTAGAATGGATTCTGTAGTTATTACAGCAAACTAATATTTAATGATCAACATTCAAAAAAACATTTTTACATTTATTTTGTTAATGTTATTATCTGTTAACGTTGCTTGTAATGCACAAACGAGCGACGTTACAGATATGAATGTTAAATTAAAAAAACCTAAAAAAAAGAAAAAAAGAAAGAAGAGTAAAAAAGTAAAGCTGCCTGAAATAGACTTAAGTCATTGGAAGGTAACATTACCTGTGGTAAACAAAAAAGGTAAACCCTATGAAATCTCACCACCAGAAATTAAAGATTTTGCTAAAAGTAAAATAGCAAAACCATATATGTATATAGACTCTACAAGAGGTGCAATTGTTTTTCATGCTATGCCAACTTCATCTAAAACTGCTAATACAAAATATACAAGAACAGAATTAAGGGAGCAAATGGTTCCTGGAGATAATAATACAAACTGGACTTTTGCAGATGGTGCGTATATGAAAGGTGTTTTAGCTATGGATGAATCTACCAAAAAATCTGATGGAAAATACCACAGAACTATTATAATGCAAATACATGGTAGATTAACTGATGAGCAACGAGATTTAATTGGAGCTAAAGATAACAATGCACCCCCAATACTTAAAATTTATTGGGATAATGGTAAAATTAGAGTAAAGACAAAAGTGTTAAAAAACCCAAACATAACGGGTAATGAATTACTCTTAGAAGAAATCTGGGATAACGATAAGGGTTTTAATTTTGAAGAGAAAGTAGGTTTTAGAAAATTCACTTTAGAAGTAAAAGTTTCTGACGGTAAAATGGTAATTATTTTAAATAAGAATGAATACAAAGTTTATAAAAATATCCATATAAAAAAGTGGGGTATTTTTGAAAACTATTTCAAAGCAGGCAATTATTTTCAATCAAGAGATAAGGGGTCTTTTTCGAAAGTTAGGTTTTATAATTTAGAAGTTTCACACTAAACTATTAAATTAGCTACTTGTAAAAAAAAGTATATGAAGTTAGAAGTACTCAATAAAAATGAAAATCAGAAAGTCCATAATTTAATAATTATAGGAATTAGAGATCTTATTAACTTCAAGAATTTAGAACCTGGAGATAAACTTCCATCTGAGAGAATGTTATCTGAGAAGTTCGAAGTAAGTAGGAGTAATGTTCGAGAAGCAATTCAAAAGTTAGAGTTTTATGGTTTATTGAAATCGAGACCTCAAAGCGGAACTTTTGTTGCAAATATTGGAGTTACTGCTCTAAATGGAATGATTGAAGATATATTAAGATTAAATGAACCTGATTTTAAATCATTAGTTGAAACAAGAATTCTTTTAGAATTAAAAACATCCAGTTTAGCAGCTACAAGAAGAACTGAAGAAGATTTAGTTCAGTTAAAAGAAGCCTTACAAGCTTATAAAACAAAAGTTCTTAATGGAGGCGATGCAGTACAAGAAGACTTATTATTTCATTTAGCAATTGCTAAAGCAAGTGGTAATAGTTCAATGAATACTTTCATGTTAATAATCACACCAGAAATTATTACAAATTTTGAAAAATATCATGTTTGTGATAAAGGTTTAGCCCAAGAGGGTATCGCAGAACACGAAGAAATTTATGATGCAATTTTAAAACAAGATCCTGAATTAGCAAAAGAGAAAATGAAAGTTCACTTTAAAACTTTATATCAATATTGTTATAATGTTTAAAGTTTGATTATAGAAAAATGCACGCTTTTTCTATAATTTTAAATTAATTAAATCTGAAGGAAAAATAAATTAACTAATCTTTTTGCACTAGCAATCTCATTAGTTTTTTAGCAACTAATTACAAGTTAACTATTTGTAAAATGTACAACTGTACATTTTAAAAACTAAACTATAAATGAAATTAAAAGGACTTAGATGGTGGGTTGTAGGTTTAATAGCCCTAGCAACAGTTATTAATTATATAGATAGACAAGCTCTTGGTGTTTTATGGCCAGATATAGCTGCAGAACTATATCCTGATCAGGATGCTGATGGGAGAAAAGAAATTTACAGTTGGATAACAGGTAGTTTTATTTTCTTTTACGCTATTGGTCAAGCACTATTTGGTAAAATATTTGACTGGATTGGAACCAGATTAGGTTTTGCCATTTCAATAGGTGTTTGGTCTATAGCTACAGCATTACATGCATTTTCAGGTGGAGCTTTGTCTTTTGCAATATTTAGATCAATACTTGGTGTAGCTGAGGCCGGTAATTGGCCAGGAGCTGCAAAAGGAAATGCAGAATGGTTTCCAACCCAAGAAAGAGCATTTGCTCAAGGATTATTTAATTCAGGAGCTGCCATTGGAGGTATTATTGCTATACCTGCAATTGGTTTGATGACTATCTTTTTTAGTTGGCAAATAATTTTTATTGTAATTGGTTTAATTGGTTTACTATGGTTAATACCTTGGTTTATTATAGTGAAAGCACCACCAAAATATCATCCAAATATAACAGAAGAAGAACGCAACTATATTTTAAATGGTCAAATAAAAGCTGAGGATAAGAATTCTATAGATACTAATGATGCGGAATACAATCCCCCAACAGGAGAATTAATTAAACATAGAGAAAGTTGGGGTGTAATAATTGCTTCAGCTGCTATAGATCCTATTTGGTGGCTTTTTGTTGTTTGGATACCAATTTATCTAAATGGTGTTTATGATATGGATGTAAAAACAATAGCTATTTATGGTTGGGTCCCTTATGTAGGAGCTATGCTAGGAGCATGGTTTGGTGGTTTATTAGCTCAAAATAGAATTAAGACAGGGTGGAATGTAAATAAAACTCGTAAATGGGTTATTACACTCGGTTGTGTAATAATGTTCCCATCTTTCTTTTTACTAATGAATCCAGGTTCACCAACAAATGCTGTAATTATTATGGCATTCATACTATTTGGTTTTCAAACTGCTATAGGTAATGTTCAAACTCTTCCAAGTGATATGTTTGGCAAAAACACCGTTGGAACATTAGCGGGTATAGCTGGTATGGCTGCAAAATTTGGAGCTTTTGGATTAACAATAATAGTTCCAATTATAACTGCCGGTGAAAATTATACACCTGCTTTTTATGTCGGAGCAGCATTAACATTATTAGCATTATTTGCAATATGGGTTTTAATTCCAAAAATTGAACCATTAAAACCAATAGCAAAAAATTAAAAAACGAAACTATTTAAAAATATATAATTAAAATAATATGAGTATAAATAAAGGAAAAGTTGCAATAGTAACAGGAGCAACAGGAGGTATAGGGTTTGAAGTAGCAAGAAGACTTGGTAAAGATGGTTTTACGGTAGCTTTAAATGGTATCCATGATGAAGAAGGAGCAAAGCGAGTAGCAGAACTAAAATCAGAGGGAATAAATGCAGAATATTATGGTTTTGATGTTACTGATGAAAATGCTGTGACATCTAATATTAAGGCAATTGGAGATAAATACGGTAAAATAGATGTACTTGTTAATAATGCAGGAGGTTTAGGTGGTAGATCGCGTTTTGAAGAAATGACTACTGAATTTTACAGAAACGTAATGGCTTTAAACCTTGATTCAGTATTTTTTACTTCAAGAGCAGCAATACCTTTTCTTAAAAAAGGAGAAAATTCAACGATTATAAATTATACTTCTAATGCAGGATGGAATGCAGGTGGACCCGGAGCAGGGATCTACGGAACCTCAAAAGCAGGAGTTCACACCATTACAAGAGCTTTAGCAAAAGATTTATCAGAATATGGTATTAGAGTAAATGCAGTTTCACCGGGTACAATAGATACACCATTTCATGCACAAATTAAATCTACGAAACCTGAAGTTTTTGCTTCTTGGGCAAATAATATTATGTTAGGAAGATTAGGTCAACCGGAGGATGTTGCTGGAGTTGTTTCGTTTTTAGCGAGTAAAGATGCAGCCTTTTTAACTGCAGAAACAATTCAAGTAGGTGGTGGTCAAGCATTAGGAATTTAAATTAAAAAGTACTTACTTTAAATAGTATAAAAACATAAAATGGGGAAAGTAGTAACATTTGGAGAAATCATGTTAAGATTATCTCCACAAGGGTTTTTAAGATTTTCACAGGCTAATAATTTTGATGTAGTTTATGGTGGTGGTGAATCTAACGTAGCAGTTTCATTAGCAAATTTTGGTGTAGATGTAGATTTTATAACACGTTTGCCAAAGAATGATATTGGTGCATGTGCAATGATGGAGATGCGAAAGCGCGGAGTAGGAGTTGATAAAATTATATATGGAGGTGATCGTTTAGGTATTTATTTTTTAGAAACTGGAGCAGTTTCTAGGGGATCCAAAGTAGTTTATGATAGAGCTCATTCTGCAATTGCAGAAATAAAATTGGGAATGATAGATTGGGATACTGTTTTTGACGGTGTTGAATGGTTTCATTGGACTGGCATTACACCTGCAATTTCTAAAGGAGCTGCAGAAGTGTGTTTGGAAGCTGTTAAAGCAGCTAGTGCAAAAGGAATTACTATTTCTACAGATTTGAATTATAGAGCAAAACTTTGGACATATTGTGATGATCTGCATAGAGAAAAAGTAATGACTGAATTGACATCCTATTGTGATGTTATTTTAGGTAATGAAGAAGATGCTGAAAAGCACTTTGGAATTCATCCGGAAGGTTTAGACGTTCATAAACATGGGCATAATGTAAAAGCAGAGGCTTTTTTATCAGTTTGTACACAAATGATGGAGAAATTTCCAAGAGCTAAAAAAGTTATTACAACTTTAAGAGGTTCTATATCTGCTTCTCATAATACTTGGGCAGGGGTTTTATATGATGGTAAAAAAATGTATGAAACACGTCAATATCAAATTACAGATATTGTAGATAGAGTAGGTGGAGGAGATTCTTTTATGGGTGGTTTAATTTATGGATTATTAAAATATCCTGAAGATGATCAAAACGCATTAGACTTTGCTGTTGCAGCATCTTGTTTAAAGCATACAATTAAAGGAGACGCAAACTTAGTTACTGTTCCTGAAGTTGAAAAATTAATGGGAGGTGATGCCTCCGGACGTGTAGCAAGATAACGATATGGCTCAATTTACAAGATTAGAAGTAGTTAAAGTGATGAAAGATACAGGGATGGTTCCTTTATTTTATCATCAAGATTTAGAAGTAAGTAAAAAAGTAATTACTGCCTGTTATAAAGGTGGAGCAAGGCTCTTAGAGTTTACTGCCCGTGGAGATTTTGCTCATGAAGTATTTGGCGAATTGGTAAAATATGTTACTAAAGAACTACCAAAAATGATAATGGGTGTAGGTTCTGTAACCGATGCTGCATCAGCTTCAAGATATATGTCTTTGGGTGCAAACTTCATTGTAACACCAGTTTTAAGAGAAGATATTGCTTTGGTTTGTAATAGAAGAAAAGTACTTTGGTCTCCGGGTTGTGGTTCTTTAACTGAAATTGCAAGAGCTGAAGAATTAGGCTGTGAAATTGTAAAGTTATTTCCAGGTGGTATTTACGGACCAGAGTTTGTGAAAGCTGTTCGTGGTCCACAACCCTGGACAAGTGTCATGCCAACAGGTGGTGTTGCTCCAACAAAAGAAAATTTAGAAGGTTGGTTTAAGGCTGGAGTTACTTGTGTGGGTATGGGGTCAAAATTAATGATAAAAGAAGCTAATGGTAATTTTGATTATGACAAAATTCAAGCAAAAACCAAAGAGGCTATTGATATTATTAAAGAATTTAAAATATAATATTTTGAAATCTCCTAAAACCTTAAAAATAAACTCTTAATGTATCTTTTTTTTGGGTTTAACGGTTTCAAAAACTCTTAGTCATTATTATGAAATTAGTTATACTAATTCATAAAAGCTGTATATAAGAAAGATTTATAACTAGTAGAGATATGCTAAAAAAAGCCATTCAAATGATGATGGTTAGCGCTTTTGCATTTGCGCTATTAAATGCTTTTGTTAAGGGTTTAAAAGGTTTTAGCGTTTATCAAGTAGTCTTTTTTAGAGCTATTGGAACGCTTTTTTTCACTATCCCTTTAATTATCAAGGCTAAAATTCCATTTTTAGGAACAAATAAAAAACTATTACTTGCAAGAGCCTCTTGTGGTGTAATTTCTATTACATGCTTTTTTGAATCTCTTAATTATTTAGATGTTGGAACAGCCGTTTCATTAAGATATACTTCACCAATTTTTGCAGCATTTTTTGCAGTTTTACTTTTAAAAGAGAAGATAAAACCCATACAATGGTTGTTGTTTTTTATAGCTTTTTTAGGAGTTTTACTGCTTAAGGGTTTTGGCACTAATGTAAACTCTATAGGGTTGCTTCTAGTCTTGTCTTCAGCATTCTTTTTGGGTTTGATATTGGTAATTATCAGGAAAATAGGAGATTCAGAAAATCCTCTAGTAATTATAAATTACTTTATGATTTTTGCTTTTATTTTTGGAGGAATAATGTCTCTTCATACTTGGAAAACACCAAATCTAAATGAATGGATTTTACTATTAAGTTTAGGTGTTTTTGGATATGTTGGTCAGTTATTTATGACAAAAGCATTTCAAACCAATGAAACCAATACAGTTGCTCCTTTAAAATATCTTGAAATAATTTTTACATTATTTATTGGTGTTTTTTGGTTTGAAGAAATCTATAATATCTACACCTTATTAGGTATTTTTTTAATTCTATTAGGGTTGGTGTATAACCTTTATTTAAAAAGAAAATGATTAAGTATATATTAGTTTTTATTATTCCTTTTACAGCATTCAGTCAGGTCACTTTGGATGCAAATGGTCCTGGAAATACTTATGAAGAAATTACAAATGTATTGGCTCCTGGTTATGATCCTGTAGAAGAACCTGATTGTAGCCATCCCAACTTTGGAAGACATATAGATGAGATTTTTGATTCAGAATTAAACACCAATGTGTTTAGATTTTTTATGCATGTAGTACCCGATAATGATAGATGTATAAATACAGATAGACAACGGAATGAAATTAAAACATATGACAAATCTCCAGATAATTTATTAGGTGTAGAAGAGGAGGAGGTCGTTTATAAATGGAAATTTAAACTTGATAGTAATTTACAACTTTCGTCTAGTTTTACTCATGTTCATCAATTAAAGTCTGTTGGTGGTAGTTTAGCAAGTATGCCAATGTATACCCTAACATTAAGAAAATCTTCACCAGATAGATTAGAATTAAGATATGCCGAAACTACAACGCAAACAACACTAAAACAGACTGATTTAGCCCCTCTAAAAGGAACTTGGTTAGAAGTTACTGAAACTATTACTTATGGCACTTCAGGAGCTTACTCTATAGAAATTAAAAAGGTAATTGATAATTCACTTTTGTTTGAATACGCTAATAATGATATTATAAATTGGAGAGCTGGAGCAGATTTTGTTAGACCCAAATGGGGTATTTATAGAAGTTTAAACGCTAGCCAAGATTTAAGAGATGAAGAAGTTTTATTTGCAAATTTTAGTATTGAAGAATTAAATCCTTTATCTGTAGACGATAATCAAATTTCGCTTAATACCATAGAAATATTTCCAAACCCAAGTACAGATATTGTTACTATTATTCAAACAAAACAAAACAGATATAACTCATTTATTATTTATAATATTTTAGGACAACAAATTACAAATCAAACACTTACTAAAAATGAATTTGATATTTCTTTTTTAGCTAAAGGAATATATACAATTGTATTTAAAAATAAAGAGAATAAAGTTGTTGTAAAAAAATTGATTAAAAAGTAAATACAATTGGTATAGTCTGGTATTACTTTTCTTTATAAAAAATCTAACTTAATTGAAGTTATAAGTAGTTTATCTAAAATACATAAATCTACTCTTATTTTAAATTGTTGTTTATGATTTATTCACAATCAGAACTTAATCTCAATAATGTACCACCGTTTTCAAAAACAAGTATACCACCATCGCATCTAAATGAGACTGTTTGGGCTATGCCATTAATTGTTAGAGTAAAATCATTATAAGAATAAGTTTCAGTGCCAGGAATTCTATCTGATGCGTCTAATGCATTAAAATCTTCATTATTACAAGGGTTACTAGCAGTGCAGTTTGCGTAAGATGTGAATCGAGTACTGTCTACAAATTCATACATCGTATTTGCATACGTTCTATCATCAGGATCTGGAGACCACAACCATTTGCCTTCAACACTATACGTTGGTTCTGGATCTACATGATCGGGTTCATTATTTGAATCACAAGAAAAGATAGTTGTTGCCAGTACTAGAAGGAAGATTGTGTTTCTCATAAAATTATTTTTTTCATAATGTCATTATTTAAACTCAAAAATCAATATTAAAATAATCTTTAAGTGGTTTTACTTAACTACAAATTTCAATAGCTTTTTTAATTAACGAAACCTTTTTATAATTAGTTTCTTTCACATCAAAATAAACATACATTCTTCTTAAGGCAGATCCAATACCGTCGATACTTCGAAAGGCCTGTTCAGAAATTTCTTTATTTGTAGCTTCTGGATTTTCTAAAAGTATTAATAAAATATTCCA
>Ga0228614_1000348_pt1 | contig 27432 bp, 25 predicted proteins | sample 15DmetaG_FD_190531 | JGI IMG/M metagenome (GOLD analysis project Ga0228614, IMG submission 190531) | Seawater microbial communities from Monterey Bay, California, United States - 15D | ecosystem: Environmental > Aquatic > Marine > Coastal | place: USA: California | collected 2016-10-13
TTATAAATTTCAAAGAGTAGATTTAGAGAACGAACCAATTATTAATGCAGATGTTGATTTAGTTGTCGCAACAGACAGAGGTACTACTCTAGAGTCAAAAGGTGCTAGAGTTTATACTACGGAACATGTTCTTGCCGCTTTATATGGTATGCAAGTGGATAATGCCTTAATCAAAATTGATGGTCCAGAAATTCCAATCATGGACGGTTCCTCTCTTCCTTTCGTAAATGGAATAAAAGAAGTAGGATTAGAAAAGCAAGATGCTGAAAGAATATATCTAGAATTAGATGAGATCTTAAAATTTGAAGACCTTGAAAAAGGGACTGAATTTTTAGCAATACCAGATAGTAACTACCGGGTTACAGTGATGGTTGACTATAACTCTCCTGTATTAGGGACACAACATGCAGGAATTTATAGTATTAATGAATTTGAAAAAGAAATTGCTAAATGTAGAACATTTGTTTTCTTAAGAGAATTAGAGTTTTTAGCTAAAAACAACCTTATAAAAGGTGGAGATTTAGACAATGCCATCGTGTTAGTTGAACGTTCAGACATCTCAAAAGAAGAGCTAAACGAATTAGCAAAACTATTAGGTAAAGAAGAATTAAAGGTTGATTTTGAAGGTATTGGTGTACTTAATAGTACAAAGCTTCAATTTGAAAATGAACCAGCAAGACACAAACTTCTAGATATTATAGGAGACTTAGCGCTTATTGGAAGGCCAATAAGAGCACATATATTAGGAGCTAGACCTGGTCATGCTGGAAATGTAAAATTTGCTAAGCAAATAAAAGATCATTTTAGAGCTCAACTTAAGAAAGGTAAATTCTTTGATTTAACTAAAGAACCATTGTATAACATCAATGATATTGAAAGAATGTTACCTCACCGTTACCCATTTTTACTAGTTGATAAAGTAATGGAAATTACAGAAAAAACTATTGTAGGAGTGAAAAATGTAACGATGAACGAGCCAATATTTACTGGTCACTTCCCTGGAAACCCTGTTTTCCCTGGTGTACTTCAAATTGAAGCAATGGCTCAAACTGGTGGTATATTCGCATTAAGTAAAATTGAAGACCCACATTTATATTCTACTTATTTCATGAAAATTGATAAAGTAAAATTTAAAAACAAAGTATTACCAGGAGATACTCTTGTATTTGAATTAAATCTATTATCTCCTATTAGGAGAGGTTTAGTTGAAATGGGAGGAAAAGCCTATGTAAATGGACAAGTGGTTATGGAAGCCGAAATGCTTGCTCAAGTAGTAAAAGATAAAGCTTAATTTTTATGATAAACCAATTAGCAAGTGTTTCTTCAGATGCTAAAATCGGAGAAGATGTTTTTATAGGTCCCTTTACTACTATTCATGAAGATGTGATAATTGGAGCAAGAACAAAAATTCATTCCAATGTTTCTCTATATCCTGGAACAAGAATCGGAGAAGATTGTGAGATCTTTCCTGGAGCAGTAATTGGTGTAATACCTCAAGACTTAAAATTTGAAGGAGAATACACTACGGTTGAAATTGGAAACAATACCAAAATAAGAGAGCACGTTACAATACATAGAGGAACTAACGATAAATTAGCAACCAGAATTGGAGACAACTGCTTATTAATGACTTATGTACATGTTGCACATGACTGCCAAATTGGTAACAATGTCATTCTTGCTTCCTATGTTGGTCTATCAGGACATGTTACCATCGATGATTTTGCAATTTTAGAAGGTACTGTTGTCGCTCAGCAATTTGTTCACGTAGGTGCACATTCATTTATTGGTGGAGCTTCATTAATTCGTAAAGATGTTCCTCCATATATCAAAGCTGCTAGAGAACCGTTAACTTATGCAGGAGTAAATTCCGTAGGTATAAGAAGAAGAGGATTTACAGTTGAACAAGTAAGGGAAATTGAAGATATTTATAGAATACTATACGTGCAAAACAATAACGTATCAAAAGGAAAAACGGCAGTTATAGAAAGTATTCCAGATTCTGAAATTAGAAAAGAAATACTAAGCTTTATAGAAAATTCCGATAAAGGTATCATTAGAGGATTAAACTAATATGCTTTCCAAAAAAACAAAATACGCCTTACATGCTTTAACATTCCTAGGTAAAAAAGAAGCTTCACAACCAACTTTGATAGCGGAAATATCGAAAGATTGCAGTATTCCAAAAAAGTTTTTAGAAACTATACTTTTAGAACTGAAACAAGCTACAATCTTAGGTTCAAAAATGGGTAAAGGTGGTGGTTATTTTTTAAGAATAAGTCCTTCTGAAATAAAGTTATCTCAAATTATCAGAATGTTTAATGGTCCTATCGCACTATTGCCTTGCGCTAGTAAAAACTATTACGAACCTTGTTCAGAATGTGAAAATGAGTCATTATGTGGCCTTAAGTTTGTTATGGAGGAAGTTAGAGATGAAACTTTAAAAATTCTTGAAAACAAAACGATTCAAGATATAATCAACAAAGAAAGTATAAATTAAAAAAAAATAAACGTGTTTCATAGAGCTGAAGTAGTTGAATTAACAATAACTGATTATTCTTTTGGTGGTAAAGGAATTGCAAAAGTACCAACAGAAGATGGGCATTATATCGTATTCGTTGATAATTCTTTTCCTGGACAAAAAGTAAGAGCTAGAATTGAAAAGAAAAAGAAAAAATATGCTCAAGCTAAATTAATCGACGTAATTGAACGTTCAGATCTAGAAGTCATAAGTGATTTTCAAGAAATTTCAGGTGGACCATATATTTATGTTCCAATTAACCTTCAAGAAAAAGCTAAAAAAGAAACTACTCTTGAGTTATTTAAAAGAATTGGTAATGTCAAAAATGTTGATTCAATTTTTGATGAATTTATTTCTTCCCCAGACCATTTCTTTTATAGAAATAAAATGGAATATAGTTTTTCATCAATAGAACACGAACCAAATACTGGTGAAGAAAAAGATGATGCTTTTGCTCTAGGGTTTAAAAGAAGAGGAACTTGGTGGAAAGTAGAAAGTCTAAACAAGCCTAGTGGACTTTTTGATAAACATTGGGAAACATTATTGATTGAATTTAGACAGTTTCTAGAAAATACTAATTTACCTGCTTGGCATCCACCTAAAAAAACAGGTTTCTTTAGGCATATTGTAGTTAGAAAATCTTTCTATCAAGATAAATTGTTAATTAACCTTGTAACTTCTTCTGAAGGTGTTGAAGACTTTAACTCTAAAGCTGTTTCTGATTTTTTAGTTGAAAAATTAGGGGATAGACTTGCAGGGTTTCAACATACAATAAATGACAATGTAGCAGATAGAGCCAAAATAGAAAATGGATCTATCGAATTACTTTATGGAGAACCTAAAGTAATTGAGAAGATAATGAATCTTTCCTTTGAAATAAGTATGGAAAGTTTTTTTCAAACCAATCCGAAATGTGCAGAGCTTCTATATACTAAAGCATTAGATTATGTTTTTGAAGATAAAATTGAAGACAATGAATTCGTAATGGATTTATTTTGTGGTACAGGTACTATTGGACAAATTCTTACCACAAGACAAAATGGAGTAAATATTATTGGAGTTGATATAGTTGAAGAAGCAATTCAAGATGCTAAAAGTAACGCTCAAAGAAACAACATATCAAACATTGAATTTCATGCTGCTGATGTAGGAAAATTCTTAAAAGAATACCCTAACTATAAAGGTAATATCAAAACAATTATTCTCGATCCTCCAAGAGCAGGAATAGCACCAAAAACATTATTAAAAGTAATTGATTTAGATGCTAAAAACATTGTTTATATATCTTGTAATCCTTCTACTCAAGCAAGAGATACGGAAACTCTTCTTCAAAATGGATACACTCTAGATAAGCTTTCCTTAGTTGATCAGTTCCCTCACACAGGACATGTAGAGTCAATTGCAAAGTTTACTAAAGCTTAAGTTTTCAACATTATTACTTTTTTAACAAATTCCAATAGAGTCATTTCATTTATAAAATAACAAATCTAAGGCTAAGATATAAAGTGCTGATTAAAATGTTTTTAACATGTATTTATATGAAGTGATTTTTAGCTTAAAAATGAACTTAAAATGTTTGTAATTAGCATTGTAAAGTAAATCTTTACTCATATTATAAAACCGTTGAAAAGTTTTACTTCGAAATGGTATGAATCGTAAATTATATATCTAATAATTCTATAATTTTATAATTCAATTTTTAATTAAAACAAATAAAATGAAACACATTAATTATTTATTAGTTGCTGCGACCATTTTTATCAGTTTATTCTCTAAAGCTGATGAAGGAATGTGGTTCCTAATGAACATTGAAAGACTTAACCATAGAGATATGGAAAAAATGGGACTTCAATTAACTTCAGAAGAAATCTATAGTATTAACAATTCTAGTTTAAAAGATGCAATAGTTCAGTTTGATGGAGGTTGTACAGCTGAATTAATTTCAAAAGAAGGTTTGGTTTTAACAAATCACCATTGTGGTTATAATGCAATTGCTGAACTTTCAACACCTGAAAACGACTATCTAACAGATGGTTTTTTGGCTAAATCTAAGTCAGAAGAGTTAAAACCTGCTAAGCTATCAGTAAGATTTTTTGTTCGTATGGATGATGTAACTAAAAGAATCTTATCAAAATTAAACGACGAAATGTCTGAAGAAGATAGATCTAAAGCAATTAAAGCGGAAACTGCATTGATTGAGAAAGAAAATAATGAAGGTGGAAAATATATCGTTTCTGTTCGTTCTTTTTTTCAAGGAAATGAATTTTACTACTTTGTTTATCAAGATTACACAGATGTAAGATTAGTTGGTAATCCTCCAGCAAGTATTGGAAAATTCGGAGGAGATACTGATAACTGGGAATGGCCGAGACATACTGGTGATTTCTCAATGTTTAGAGTTTATGGAGATAAAGATGGTAATCCTTCTGAATACTCTGAAAACAATATTCCTTTAACACCTAAAAAACATTTAAAAGTAAACATTGGTGGTGTTCAAGAAGATGACTTTGCAATGATACTTGGTTACCCAGGAAGAACTAATAGATGGATGCCAGCTGCTGGTATTGAACAAAACGTAAAGTTCGCATACCCTGCTTGGGTAGAATCATCTAAACTAGGTATGGATAGAATGAAAATCTACATGGATAAAGATGATGAAGTTCGTTTAAACTATGCAGGAGTATATGCTGGTGTTGCCAACTATTGGAAAAATAGACAAGGAATGATTGATGCCTTAACAAAAGCTGAAACTTCAAAAACAAAAGCTGAAAAAGAAGCTGTATTTAATAAGTGGGCAAACAAAAAGAAGAATAAAGATAAATATGGTGATGTTATTACTATTATCAATAAATATTATTCAAAAACTAATTTAAATGCTCGTCATAATAATTATTTGACTGGACTACTTAGAACATGTAATTTTTCTATTCTACCTTATCGTTTTGGAGCCTCTTTAAATGCTTTGATAAAAGAAGAAGATTCTGTAAAGCAAGATGCTATTAAACAAAGTATTCTTGGAATGATGGATGATACTTATAAAACTCTTCATATACCTCTTGAAAAAGATATTTTGGCTGCTCAATTAAACCTGTATGCAACAAAAGGTACTGAAGCTGGTTTAGCAAAATTAGTTTCTAAAATTGGTGAGGAAAACAACAATGACTTTAATTCATACGTAAACAACGCTTTTGAAAATAGTATTTTCGGTTCTAAAAAAACGTTTGAAACGTTTGTAAACTCACCTTCTCAAGAGGTTTTAGAAAAAGATCCTTTATATTTATTGTCGATGGATTTATTAACTAGATACAGATCAAGAACTGAAGAAGTTGCTGAACTTGAAGAAAAATATGAAAAAGCATACCGTAATTTAGTGGAAGGTTTAAGAATTTCAAATCCAAAAATGAAATATTACCCAGATGCAAATAGTACATTAAGATTATCTTATGGTAAAGTTTGTCCACTACCTCCAGATGTTACAAATGATGCAGAAGTTAATTACTACACAACTCTACAAGGAACTGTTGCTAAGTATAAAGAGAACGATCCTGAATTTGATTTACCTCAAAGATTGAGAGATTTATATAAAGATAAAGACTTTGGTAGATATGAAGATAAAAATGGTTACATGCCAGTAAATTTCTTAACAGATAACGATATTACTGGTGGTAATTCAGGTTCTCCTGTATTAAATGGAAAAGGGGAATTAATTGGTCTTGCTTTTGATGGAAATATTGAAGCAATGGCTGGTGATGTAATATTTGATGACAAATTACAAAAAACAATCAATGTAGATATTAGGTATGTACTTTTCATTATTGAAAAGTATGCTAATGCTAAACATATAGTTGATGAAATGGACATTGTTAAATAACAATTAAAACCATATTTTAAAATTAAGGCTCTCATTATCGGGAGCCTTTTTTAATTAATAACCTCAATGTTAAATTGATTACTTCTTATATTTGTAATAATGAACAGTGAACAATTAAATGAATGGCTCAAGAAGAAAAAAGAAAGGCGTAAAAACTTAACTTCTGATAAACTATTCGATGGTATTTTAAAACAGTCTAATTCAAGTCTAAGCGCCTCTATAACATTACTTGAAAGTAGTTTAGAACAGGACAAACAAATAGCAAAAGAACTAATAAAAAAATGTATTCCTTTCTCTGGTAATTCAATAAGAATTGGTATTACAGGTGTTCCTGGTGTTGGGAAAAGTACCTTTATCGAATCGTTTGGGGAAATATTACTAAAAGAAAACAAAAAAATTGCTGTTTTAGCAATTGATCCAAGTAGTGATATTAGTGGAGGTAGTATTCTGGGAGACAAAACACGAATGGAAACACTTTCTCAAGCTGAAAAAGTGTTTATTCGTCCTTCGCCTGCAGGAAAATCTCTTGGTGGTGTTGCTCAAAAAACAAGAGAGAGTATAATCTTATGTGAGGCAGCAGGGTACGATATCATAATCATTGAAACTGTTGGTGTTGGACAATCATCAACCATGGTTCATTCAATGGTTGATTTCTTTTTATTACTAATGCTTTCTGGTGCAGGGGATGAACTTCAGGGAATAAAAAGAGGTATCATGGAAATGGCTGATTCAATTGCAATTACAAAAGCAGATGGGGAAAATCTTCAGAAAGCTAAATTAGCTAGCCAAGAATATAAAAATGCACTTCATTTATTTCCTGCTAATGAAAATAATTGGATTCCAAAATCCTATATATGTAGTTCATATTCAGGGTTGAATATGGAAAAAACTTGGGAGATAATTAACTCATTCAGAAATAAAACTGAAATAAATGGTTGGTTTCAAAAAAGAAGAGATAAACAAGATCAGTTTTGGTTTTATGAGACATTGAAAGAAATGGTTTTCAATGACTTTTTCAATGATGAATTTAATAAAAAAGAGATCGAAAGAAAAGTTAATGAAATAACTCAAAAAAGAATCTCATCAATTCAAGCTGCCGAAGAAATTTTTAAAAACAATAAATTAAAATAATGGAAGAAATTAACTTTACAATCGAAGGGGAATATATTGAACTAATACAATTATTAAAAGCTATTGGATTAGCTCAAACAGGAGGTCATGCAAAAATGATTGTGAATGAAGGTCTCGTCAATCGAAATGGTGAAATAGAAACAAGAAAAAGAGCAAAATTAATTTCTGGCGATATTATTGAAGTAGTAGATTATAAAATAATATTAGAATGAAAAAAACCGTATTAATTATCCTTATAATCTTTCCACTTGTAAGTTTCTCTGCAAGAATCCGAGATATTGAATTCTCTATTGATTCAAGTACTTTTGGAATAGATAATTACTTTAAAATTTCAGTTAATTTAATTAAGAAAAACGGAAAACGAATTCACTTAGAACCAAGTGTGTTTGCTTTTCAATGGTCTAAAGTAAATGTAATTGGGCAGAATATTCTTTCGTTTTCAAACGGAGTTGTTTATTTCAATCAAACTAATATCAATAGAAATAATTACAAAAAAAAGATTATTGTTTCCTATAACATGGGGAGGAAAGGAAAACATACTCTAGAACAAACGATAAACCTACCTTTTGTAACTGAAATCTCACTGAAAAATGAGCATGTAAAAGTTAATAAACCAGAAAATATTCAATATCTTCTTAAGTTTAATAACGGGAAATCGACCATTGCTACAAGGTCATTATTCGATTTTGAAGACATTAATTTAAATAGTGATAGTAATTTAGTTGCAACTAAATATAAAATTCATTTAGAATTAACCGACCCTTCCGATAAAGATAGTATTTTGATTATCGGTAAATTAAAAGAAGAAAAAGAGATCTTATTTACTCAAAAATTACCACTACTCTACTCAAATGTCACTCAAATTAATGGTAATGGAAGAGACGGAGCAAACGGGAATAACGGAACTAATGGAAGAAAGTATTCTCAAAATGGAACCAATGCATTTGCAGGAAAAAATGGATCTCACGCAAATGATATTAAAATCTTTATAGACATTATTAATAAAAACAATAAAGTGTTTTTTAAAATCAATTCTGTGTTTTCAAACCAACCTAATCAATTTGATTTAATTGAATTTAAAGGACTACCCATTGAGATATTTGCAAACGGTGGAAATGGTGGAAATGGAGGAAGTGGTGGAAACGGAAGCGATGGAAATATCAATTTAGACAAAAAGATAATTTCTCCAAATGGAGGAAATGGAGGTAATGCTGGAAATGGAGGTAACGGAGGTAATGGTGGTAAAATTAAAATTTACTTTAGAAAGATAGAAAAAGACTACTCCCACTACTTTATCCCTTTTAACTTTGCTGGAAAAAAAGGAATATCAGGAACCCCTGGAAAAGAAGGAAGAGGAGATTATGTAAACTCAAGTAAAAAAGATAAAAAAGCCAGAATTCTTGATGGAAAAGAGGGGTTGAGTGGAAAAAATGGTCGTGACGGTAAAAATGGACCTACAATTAAGAAGGTATTTCTTACAGAAGTAGAGTTTCAAAAAATATTAATGGATAACTTGAAATAGATATGCTTTATAGTAAAAGAATAATAATTTCGTCTTTTGTGACAATATTATTTATTGTATTTAGTTTTTCTTTTGATACTAAAAACTCTTTTAAAAATAAACCCCATAAAGAAGTTAACGAGCTAATTCAATGGGGTCATCTCCAAAAATTAACATGGAAAGATTTTAAGGGAAAGCCAAATAAGAGAAGTCCGTATAAGGCAATGACATTCGCTTCTATAGGCTCAAATTTAATTTCTTTTTCTAAAAATGAATTGAAAGTAGAGATACTTTGTCATTTCATTAAAAATAAATCTTGGACAAAAATGGAAACGGATGAGTTACTTCGTCATGAACAGGTTCATTTTGATATCGCAGAGCTAGCTGCTAGAAAAATGAGGCAAAAAATCTCTGATTTGAATTTAAAAAATTTAAATCACAAAAATATTGAATCTAAACTGAACGCTATATTTAATGCATCAGTAAAAGATCAAGTTAAAATGAATCAAAAATATGACTCTGAAACTAATCACAGTATAAATTCCAAATCTCAAGAAGAATGGGAAAATAGGGTTAAGGAAATGTTAGTTGAAACAAAAGATTTTAGTACAACAAGTGTTTCTGTTAATTAATTAAAAACGTGAGTATAGTCTCACGTTTTTAATTGTTTATTTCTATTATTAGTTTGCGCTAATGTTATAAAATATTGAAGTTGTCATTGGTCTTCTAATATCCTCTCCGTATTTTATTGTATCCATAAGTTTAGCTACTTGAAAGATATCTAATGTACTTTTTACACCATGAGACTTATGTTGGTTCAATTTGAACTCTGCTACTTTTATTGAATTATTAATCATATCGTTTTTTGTAAAATTCATAACTGTAATTTTTTCAATACAAGTCATTTTACGGCATACTTATTGTTTAGTTACAGTTATTAACAAAAAAAATAAATACGAGGTTTAAACAGAATGAAACATTAGACTTAAAACACTGTAAACAAATAAGTTAAATCATATTAAATACGACAAGATCAATTAAAAAAAAATGTTAATAACTTTACAAAATAATCATTAGATAAGAAAAGATCTAAAGTTTAAATCTATTTTTCAACAACAACTTTAACTATTTTATAAGAATTATTATTTTTTAGTTTCACAAAATAAATACCATTTGGAAGTACATCAAAACTATAACTTATTTCATCATAAAAACTAAACTCTGAAATTTCACATCCAAATAGATTTACTATTGAAATACTTGTTTTCCCTTTAGATTTAATATGAATTTTATTCTTTGTGGGATTTGGATATATTCTATAGTAATCAGATAATTCAGATTCATAAGACAATACACCTTCATTAATTACTGCTACTGCATCTAAATCAAATCCTCCAGAGGAAAAAGGGGTTGGGTACAAATCGTTTATTACATTTCCAAACTGATCAAAAGAACCTAATTCAGTATTTATTGTTCCGACTACATCTATTAATTTAACATGTGTTATGTTCATTAAATCAATATCATTAGAGTCTTTCAATTCTTCTAAATCGAAAGGTGTACCATATTCTTGTTTATATTTTCCTGCTAAATTATTGAAGAACCTACAATCTGAAAAAGAATATGGACCTATTTGTTCAGAAGTTGAAGCCTCAGAAGTTGATGGGAATCTTACAAAATGTTTTCCATCAGAACTCACTTCAACAAATGCTAATTCAATATAGTCATCTGCAAAACCATTTTCAAAAACAGCAAAATCGAATCCAAGTCCATTCTTTATAGGTCGCTGAAAAGTAATAATGGCAACACCACTATCTCCTAGTGAAACAATATTGAAGGAGTCTCCATTTGCTTTTCCTTCTGCAAAATCAGAATCTCCAAAATCAACCAAACCTAACCCTGGATTAGAAATATCCAAATAACCTCTTTCAACTTGTACTTTTGCTCCCCAGTTTACGATTATTGAAGAATCCATGTGTATTGCTGTTGAGCCTAATTCACCTGCAGCAGGAGCAAATGATTGAGAATAAGAATTGGCAACAAAAAATAAAGTGAAAATATATAGATACTTACTCATAAAATAAAATTGAATTTGGATTTAAACCTACAGGATACGATTGTTCGAAATTACCAGAGGTATTAAAAACTTTTACATAACCAGAATTTAAGTAGTTCATTGCATCAAAAGCATATATTTTTTGATTTTTTTCATTAAAATAAATGCCATAAAGTGTCGAAAAATGAGAAGTAGAAATAAAATCATCAGAAATCACGATATCTTCGGTAGGATCAAACAACATAATAGAACTTTCTTGAGTATTATAATCGTTATAAGTAATGATAAAATCATCCTCCATTTTATTTAAACTGGAAGCATTAAAAGAAAAAACTTCTTCCATTTCATCGGATATTGAATTAACCTTTACCATTCGAGAAGGTATCGAACCATAATTCCCTCTAGTAATTACATAAACATCCCCATCACTATCTGTTAAAACTCCTCCTGGATTTTTTCCTACTGTGATTTTTTTAATTTCTTCGTAATCAACTAGGTCAATAACAGAAATAGTAGAGTCAACATTTGGCACATTTAAACCACCAGAATTAGAAACATACATTTTACTATTTGCAAAACATAAATCTTCTGGGTTGTCCCCTACTTTAATTCTGTTGATAATTGATAATGAAGTTGTATCTATTACATCTACATAACCATCATAGCAAGTAACATAACCTAAACCATTATAAAATTTAATTTTCCTTGGAGACTTTGCTACTCCATTTATCTTCATATCAATTTGCTGTAAAGAAGTTAATGTTTTTTTATCTAAAACTTCTATCGTACTAGATACATTTATTACAATATAAACCTTACCTCCATATTCCACCATATCGTTTCCAGTATCCCCAAGAACTCGTGATGTTTGATTCAAAAAAACATTGTTTACAACGCTACTATTTTGAAAATTTATCCAAGATAATGAAGAGTTATTTTGTTGAAATAAGCCTTCACATAAAACCAAAGCTCCATTAGTCAATAATGAAGTGTCTATTTTTTCAATTTTTACCTTCTCCTTTTTACAAGAAAAAAGGAGAAGAATTAATACGATTAAGCTATTGTAACGCATAAGACAATGTGATTAAATAATTTCTACCAGGCATAACAAAATACCTTACGTAACTATAGGATTCATTAATTAGATTTTTTACCATGAATTGAACTCGTAAATTATTATCTTTTAACATTTTGTGATTTAAATAAAGTCCCAAATCAATATTTACAAATTCAGGAACTTCATTACTTACAATATTTTCATTTAAGGAATATCGTTTTGAAACTCTAATGATACTAGAAGTAAAACCTAAGGATTTATAAGAGATACCAAAATCAAAATTCCCTGTATGTTTAGGCATATATGCAATTTGATTTTTGTAAGTTGGAGAAGATGAATTCGAAAAATCTAAAGCAAACTGAAGCGTGTAATTCATAGATAAATTAAATTTCCAATCTTTTTTTATTTGTTTTGAGAAACTAACTCTAGATTCAGCACCATAATTTTTCACTTTACCAATATTTTGCATCGACCATACGAATAAGTTTTTTGTTGGTAAAGCTAGAATTTGATTATCAACTTCTGAATAAAAAGTATTTACAACCATTTCAATTCCTAGTTTATTAGCAAAGGGAAGCATTGAAATCCCTAAAGAAAATTGATTGACAGACTCCGGTTTCAAATCTACGTTTCCAATATTATTGTAATAAAGTTCATTGAAAGAAGGCATCCTAAACGAATTTCGAAACCAAGCGTTAATAGATAATTTCCATGGTTTTAAACTAACTCTTTCAATAGAAAAATAAGGATTTACTCGATAAACATCCTTCGCTTTTTCTCCTTTATTATTCGACTCTAAGATACCTTGCCCAGAAACTTGAACATCAAATTTGAAATTTCCAATTTTATAATTTGTCCCTAATAACATGAAATTGGAAGACCTTTTTGGGGAATTACTATTTAAATTGGAAAAAGATAAAGTATTGTATTTCGTTTCGATTCCACCATAAGTAGTTATAGTTTTAAATCTTCTTTGAAAAGATACACCAATATTAAAAAAGTCATTTGTGTAAGTAGTATTTATTCCACCTGAATTATTTAAAAAAGTTGGATCTACATAGTTTAACTTATCTTTTGAATAAGTTGAATAAAACCTGTAATATAACTTTTTGTGAAAATGAGTAAAATCTATTTGGGTCGTATATTGATTTGTGTTTAATCTTTGGTTAGCAATTGGATTATATATTATAACAGCACCTGGTAACCCCTGCTCTACTTCTTTAAAATGACTAATAGTTCTTAAAATAGCATTATTTTTTAACCGATAAGCTAAAGTAACACCTCCATACTTATCCTTTAAATCGTTATTCAGCCTTTCTCCTTTATAATCAAGCGTTCCATTATTAATCTTAAAATTATAATCTCCATCTGCTCTTCTAAATTTCACATAGGAGGAAATTAGAAAGTATTTTTTCTCATGTTTTGAAGATAAATAAGTTTCGTATTGACCAAAAGACCCTATTCCCAATTTAAAGTTACTAGAAGAAAATTCTTTATTTTCAAATTGGTTATTTTTATTGTAAACAGTAATTAAATTACCTTTAAGATATGCTGATACTGGGAGTAAAAAAGATTGACGACCAATCCTATTTAAAGATACTTCAGATATATTATCCACGATCATTTGGCCAAGATTCACCTGTCCAGTTTGTGCGTTTTGTAAAAGAAATCCATCTTGAACAAAAGTACTATGTTGACTATTCAAGCCTCTTATGGAGATTGTCTTTAAACCACCTAAACCACCATAAGATTTAATAGATGTACCAGAAGTCTTTTGTAATAAAGTTCCTAAATCTTCTGGTTGTAATAACTCAATTTGTTTTGAAGAAATTGTTTGACTTTGGGAGTTAGTTTGATTCTGTTCTTTAAAAATAGGAGAAATACTTACTTCTGGCAGACGTTTAATTGAGTCTTGTGAAAATCCTAGTTCACAAAACATTAGACAGTTAACTAACAGAAGTAAGTATTTCAAAACTTAACTATTTAATTATTTTTCTTGAAAAGATTCCTTTATCATTCGATATTTTAAGTATGTATGAACCTTGAGCTAAGTATTCAACATTCAACACTGATAAATAATTATGAGTAGTACTTAAAACTAAATTACCGGTAGCATCAAAAAGCTCAACTTGACCGGACTCCCCTTTAATAGTTAACTGATTTTGAATTGGATTTGGATAAACAACAACATTTGCTAAAACCTGTTCTTCTATACCAACACTTTTATCAATTACTAAATTATCTAACGCAAAATAATTTGGAGTATTCATTCCCCAAGAAGAATTATCGGAAGATTCTAAAGAAAAAGAAAGTCCGAAAACAGGCTCAGTAATACCTGATAAGTCAACTGTCTGCCAAGTATCCAGTATATAATCCTCACTATTATCCGTGAATCTATAATCAGCTAAATACACTTCTACTGAATCTATTTTTTCTGAATTAGCATTTAACGCAAATATTTTAAGTTTAAAAAAATCTTCTCCGTTTGTTCCATCTGGATTACCTCCGGCATCATTATTTGAACCAAATTGTTTTGCAAAATCATCACCATCTCTCATAGACAAAGCAGCATAAGTAGTATTCGTAACTTGAACAGAATTTAAGAAAACACCTACCCCTGTAAATATGACTTCTCCAGAAGAGTAATATATTCCATAATTAGATGAATTATCAGAACCAATCCCGGTAATTGCACTGTATTGATTTGAAAAACCAGGAGTAGTATTGTCGGTAATATTTGATACTGAAAAACCATTCCAAGTGGTATAAGTTGGATATTCATTATACTCATTCTCAAAAATTACACCAGTTTCTATAAAGCCACCAGTCCCATTTGAACCATTAAAGAATGATTCTGTAGTTAGATTAATCCCTTCAAACCCAATAGTCTGTTGAGCTTGAGTTGTTAATGACAACATTAACAGAGAAATTGAAAAATAAATTTTCTTCATAATTAAATATTAAATAAATAAAAAATAATGAAGAAGTCAGTTCAAGCCAGAAACGCACTGAACCTAGGAATACAAATGTATATCCGACTTTAATCTGAAGTCTTCAAACTATATGAGATTTTGGCAGGTATTCTGACTCTCACCAACTCGATTTCGCCTTCCCGTCTTTCGACAGTGGCTTTTAGAAATCGATTTTACAATGATTACAGCTGCAGACACAGTTTCGGATTCACACCGAATTCCCTTTTATTCTACTTAGTAGTACCTAAAATCTATACAAATGTATATATTATATTTAATGTTTATGCAAAAAAGTTAAACAAATAAAAAGTGAAGGATTAATAGTGGGTAGTAGATATATATATTAAAAAAAAATGAGTTCAATAATCAGAAATAATCTAATTAATGAACTCATTTTACACTCTTGTTTTAGAAATTAATGTTCGTGACAATGAACATCATAAGTTGTTCCGTTTACTGCATATCCAGAAGCTTCTAACTCTGTTAAAGCATCATCACATCTTTCTCCTAGTTCAACTTCTTGTCCATCCATTTCGTAATGACACTCATGGCACTCTTCTTTATTACATGAAGTTAAACCAAATACTAAAACTGCTGATGCAGCTAATCCAATTGTTAAAAATTGCTTTTTCATTATATAAATTATTAAAGATTACTAATTAAAGATATTAAACAAGTTATTGCTCAATCTATGTTTCATCAGTTAGAAAACTGATAAGTTAATTTGAAATAAATATTACGTCCAGGAGATTCAAGCCCTATATTTTTCAATCGAGAGAGATGATCGATATATTCTGTATTTAAAAGATTTTTACAGCCAAAATTTAGATTAAAACTTTCTTTTTTGCCGATGGAAGTATTGACACTAATATTAAGTAATTGGTAAAATGGACTTTCGGTTTCAATTACTGATACTCTATCTTGTTTAAAATAATAATTATAATCCAACACCAATTTATTGGATTTAAAAATAGAAATATCCTTAAAATCAAAACGTAATCCAGATAAAATTCGATTTTGAGGCATTAATGAAACTTGCCTTTCAGAAGATGCTTCCAAGAAAGAATAACTTGCCTCCACATGAAGCCAGTGAGCAAAATGAGGATGAAAGTGGAAACCAAGATCAACACCATATAAATGTACATCTGGTAATTGTTCGTAAACAAAAACAGGTAAACCACTGATTAAAGAGTCTATCGGGTTTATGAATGTATAGTTTTGAATATAATTGTAAAATGGGTTTACAATTAATTCTAAATGATCCCCATGTCTTTCAAATGTTAAATCCACCTGAGTAGCATTCTCTGATTTTAAATTCAAATTACCTATTTCATACCTTAAAGTTCCATGATGGAATCCATTAGACAATAGTTCAGATAAATGAGGTGCTCTAAAACCAGAAGATATATTTACTCTGTAAGTATATTTGTTTTTATTTCTAACCGCCCCTATGGACATGTTAAGTCCTTGATAAGTTTGATTAAAAGGAGTATTCCCTTTAAAAGACTCTACTGTTTCTACATTTCGTTGGTCATACCTTACCCCTGCTTGTAAATTCCATAGTTTTAAATTGTAGTATCCGATTAAATAAGCACCATTATCCAACATCGACGATTTTGGCAACAAAACTTCAGATGCTTTTGAATCGTTTATATTCATTTGATACATTCCTTGAACACCTCCTATAAAACTAAGTTTTTCATTCACCTTTCTGTTGTACTTCAAGTGATAAAGCGAATTGTAAAGGTCCATTTTTATACCAGGAATAGTAACCTTTTCTTCAAATTCAGTTAAACGATTCAAAGTTTGCCCTAATAATAATTGAACTTCACCTTTATTTAAAAACCACTTATTATCAACTGACAAATAATGATTTTGAAAATCTTGATAAGGTAACCTTTGTTCTCGACTTTGTTCTTTTACTTTTAGTTTACTTTCTTCAATTACAAGATCATGTGTATGACCAGGAATCCCAGCATTTGTTGTATTGTAAGTATAACGTACGTTTAATACTCCTTTACTCCTATTCCAACCTAGTGAAGATTTAATAGAATTGTCTGTAAACCTTGAATTTGCTGCAAATCTATTATCAGGTAACCTATAATCGGCATGACTAGATAGACTTGCACCAAGGTTAAACCTCATATTACTACCTGATTTTTTAAACCAAACTTGATTGGTAGTACCTAAAGTATTTGATTCGTTCTGAGTACTAAATCCAAATTCTGTTCTATCTTGAGCAGCATATTTTTCATCAACGTAATAAATAACCCCTCCAAGTGCATCCGCACCGTATAATAAAGATGAAGGACCTTTAATTACTTCTACACTTCCTATTCCTAAACTCGTGATTCCTAAACCATGATCTCCTCCCCATTGTTGATTTTCAATCCTTAACCCATTCAACATGGAAACCACTCTAATTCCTTGCATCCCCCTAATTACGGGTTTTGAAATTCCTAATCCAGTGCTTGTATTATAAACTCCCGGGATTTTAGAAATCGCCTCCCCTAGAGTTGTGTTTGCAATCTGATTTAAATCTTTAAGATTCATCCGTTCGATGTGAACAGCATTGTTTCTTTGAAGCGTACTTTTTGGTCCAGAAACTGTAACTTCTTCTAATTCATGGTGACTCTGTTTCAAATAAAACTTTAACCTATCTGTTGATGAATTTGATAAGGTTGATTTATAAAATTCATAATTGGAAGCAGTAACTAATACCTGAAACTTTTTGGGAAGTTCTGATGTAATAGAAAACGCTCCGTCCTTATCGGACTTAGTATGAAGATCTAATTCAAGAATATAAATTTCGGCAAATGGAATTGGCTCTTGATTTAAAGAGTCCAAAACTTGACCTTCTAAAGATTGGCTTCTTAGTGAAAAACTAAGTAAAGCCATAAATAATAAAATAAATTTCATGCTTATATAATTTTAACCGATACATCGGTATCTAATAAATATTAAAGCTATTTCTGAATAGCCTTATTAATTAGGAAAAATTATATAGTTGGGGGACCCCGATGACTAAAACTGTCAAAAGAATTGCTTCTGTAAAGAGAAAACAAAACTTGGTTAACAGAGTTATAATTAGAAGATAAAACTTTAAATGAATTAGAAATAGGCTTAGCTATAAAACCTAATTCATAATCACACGCTAAACAAATATCAATTTCTATCGAAGATAAAACATCAATATTCAATTCATCAGATTGTTCAACATGGTCAGAATGATGGTCACAATTATGCCAAATATCTCTTGGTGTAAAAAGCACCAAAAAATTAAGCAATAAAACGTATGTGACTATCTTTCTCATTATTATTTAACGATACAAATATAATTATTAATTAAACAATGTTGCATTAACAATTAAAAAAATATTTTATTCATTACAATTTATACAAACCCCTTCAATATTAAGGTTGATTTTTTGAATTGAATAACTGTTTGATATATTTAACTCAGGAATATTTAAATCTTCTAAACAAGTTATCTCGTCACATTGAGTGCAATGAAAATGAATATGTTCATCACTATGATTTTTCACATCACAAGTAGACTCGTTACAAATTGCATACCTTGCTGTTCCATGAATATCCATTACTTTATGAACAATTCCTTTTTCTTCAAACGCTGAAAGCGCTCTGTAAATAGTTACTCGATCTGAAATTTCTTTAAATTTTTTCTCCAATTCAGGTTGAGAAATAGCTGAACTCTTACTCAATAAATACATTAGAATCTGAGTTCTTATCTCTGTCTTTTTTAGACCTGATTTTTTTAATTTGTTTATAACAACCTCTTCCATTGATGAGTTTAATATTTATATGCAGTGTCGTAAAGCTAAACATTTTTGTCAAGTCCTGAATAGTCTATAGTTGATAAATCATTTAAATAGAATTATTTTTACAGAATGGAAAAAGTGAACTTTGAAATAGAATTTTACAATGAAGACTTTTCGAAGACGGATTTATCCAACTTTGAGTTTGACCGTTGTACTTTTAATAATTGTAATTTTTCTGAAAACAATTTAAGAATGACAGATTTTATTGACTGTTTATTTGATAACTGTAATTTAAGTTCAATAAAATTCAATAATACTAGTCTTAAAAGTGTAGATTTTGTTGATTCAAAAATGATTGGAATAGACTTCAGTAATACAAATGAATTTTTATTCTCAGTAAACTTTAAAAACTGTAACTTAAATTACTCCAATTTTTATAAATCAAATCTTAAAAAAGCACAGCTAATTGATTGTTCTTTAAAAGAAGTCGATTTTTCAGAAAGTAATATGGTGGAAAGTTATATAGCTAATTGTGATTTAACAGGAAGTATATTTGAGAACACCTACTTAACAAAAGCAGACTTATCTAAAAGTAATAATTACACCATCAATCCTAATAAAAATAACATCAAGAAAACAAAATTCAGTTATCCTGGAGTTTTAGGTCTTTTGAAAGAATTTGATATTATCATAAAATAGAACGTTCATAACATTTCATATTTTAAAACATCTTAACAAATTTAATAATCAAGATTTTCTTATTTTCGTAAAATTATAACTAAAACATACAAAATGACAAAAGAAGTATTTATAATATCAGCTGCAAGAACTCCAATAGGAGCTTTTCTAGGTGGACTTTCAACAGTACCAGCGACAACTCTAGGTTCTATAGCAATTAAAGGCGCTTTAGAAAAAGGAAATGTAAAAGCAGATCTAATCGATGAAGTATTCATGGGAAATGTTCTTTCTGCTGGAATCGGTCAAGCACCTGCTAGACAAGCTGCATTAGAAGCTGGTTTAGGGCAAAATGTACCTTCTACAACTGTTAATAAAGTATGTGCTTCTGGAATGAAAGCAATTATGTTTGGAACACAATCTATCTTAGCAGGTGACAATGAAATCGTTGCTGTAGGTGGTATGGAAAACATGTCTCAAGTTCCACATTATTTAGATGGAAGAAAAGGTTCAAAGTTTGGTAACATCACCATGTTGGATGGAATTACAAAAGATGGTTTGTTAGATGTTACAAGTAAAGTTCCAATGGGTAACTGTGCTGAACTTTGTGCTAAAGAACATAATTTTTCAAGAGAAGATCAAGATAATTTCGCAATCACTTCATACACTCGTTCTTCAGAAGCATGGAAGGCAGGTAAATTTGACAATGAAGTTGTTCCTGTTTCAATTCCTCAAAGAAAAGGAAACGATTTAATCATCGATGAAGATGAAGAGTACAAAAATGTATTTTTAGATAAAATACCTAATTTACGTCCTGCATTTGACAAAGAAGGTACAATAACTGCTGCAAATGCTTCTACTTTAAATGATGGTGCATCTGCATTAATATTAGCATCAAAAGAAGCTGTTGAAAAACATGGCTTAAAACCAATTGCTAAAATTGTAAGTTACGCTGATGCTGCTCATGCACCAGAATGGTTTACAACAGCACCTTCTTTAGCTGTTCCTAAAGCATTAGCTAAAGCTGGTTTAGAAACAAAAGATGTTGACTATTGGGAGTTAAACCAAGCTTTTTCAGTTGTTGGATTAGCAAATACAAAAATATTAGGTTTAGACCCTACAAAAGTAGATGTTAATGGTGGAGCTGTTTCTTTAGGTCACCCACTTGGTAACTCAGGATCAAGAGTTGTGGTTACGTTAATAAACGTTTTAAAACAAAACAATGGTAAAATCGGTGCTGCTGCTATCTGTAATGGTGGTGGAGGTGCTTCTGCAATTGTAATTGAAAACATATAAAAAATTACATGATTTTTATAGGAGGGTATCTGAAAAGATGCCCTCTTTTTTTTCTTATACTTTTACCATAGGAACTGTAATTACATTTTTAATATCATTTTAATTTTATCTAAAATTATTTATTTTAGAGTCAACACAGATTCTCAGGTAATCAAGCAACATTATATAAAGTACTAAAAACTTAGTATTTTTGTAAAACAAGAATTATAATTAAACTATGATAGATTTATCATTTTCGAGCTCTAAAGTTCCTGCTAAAGGTTCCCTTCTTTTATCAGATCCTTTCATGGATGAAGATTACTTCAGAAGGTCAATAGTATACCTATGCGAGCACAATGATGATGGAAGTTATGGTTTTGTTTTAAATAATTTTCTGCCTATAAATTTAAAAGATTTAGGTGATAATTTTCCTGATATAGAAACACAGATAACCCTTGGTGGTCCTTTAGATAAAGAAAACTTGTATTTTTTACATACACTTGGGGATAAAATTGATAATGCAATTTTGATTAAAAACAATATCTACATAGGTGGAGATTTCCAAAAGCTTTCAGAATTACTTTCTTCTGATAAGAAATTAGTGAATAAAGTTAGGTTCTTTGTTGGTTATTCAAGTTGGTCAGTAGGACAATTAGAGAATGAAATGCAGGAGAACAGTTGGGTTTCTGTTAAATTACAATCCAAAAAAGACCTGTTTGAAAATAAATTAAAAGTAACTTGGAATAAATACATGAAAGCTCAAGGCGGAAAGTTTAAAATCATATCCGATTTCACTATTAATCCAATACATAATTAATTCAGATGGCTATTCAAGCACCTTTAGCAGAGAGAATGCGACCAACTTCTTTAGATCAATATATAGGTCAAGATCATTTACTCAAAGAAGGGGCTTCGCTAAGAAGAGCTTTAGAAGCTGGTTTAATTCCTTCCATGATTCTTTGGGGGCCTCCAGGAGTAGGAAAAACAACCTTGGCTCAATTAATAGCTAAACACCTTAAACGAACAGTTCATACATTGTCCGCTATTTCATCTGGTGTTAAAGATGTTAGAGAAATTATTCAAAAGGTAGAACAAGGTGGAATGTTCGATCAAAATGGAGCTATATTATTCATTGATGAGATACATAGGTTTTCAAAATCACAACAAGATTCACTTTTAGGAGCAGTCGAAAAGGGAACTATAACTTTAATTGGAGCAACTACCGAGAACCCATCTTTTGAAGTAATTTCAGCTCTACTATCTAGATGTCAAGTATATACCCTCCAAGAACATACTAAAGACGATTTACTTTCTTTATTGCAAAATGCGATATCTAAAGATTCAGTTTTATCTAAAAAAACAATCACTTTAAAAGAAACTTCTGCTTTAATAGCTTTATCTGGAGGAGATGCTAGAAAATTATTAAATGTATTTGAAATCATTATTGGATCATTTAACGACACAATTAAAATTGAAATTACTAATGATATTGTTTTAGAGAGAGCCCAACAAAGCCTCTCAAAATATGATAAAAATGGAGAGCAACATTACGACATTATATCCGCTTTTATAAAATCTATAAGAGGAAGTGACCCAAATGCTGCAGTATACTGGTTAGCTAGAATGATTGAAGGTGGTGAAGATCCAAAATTTATAGCAAGGAGGTTAATTATTTCAGCATCGGAAGATATTGGGTTAGCAAATCCAAATGCATTATTAATGGCTACGAATTGTTTTAACGCAGTGGATGTTATTGGTTTTCCAGAATCTAGAATCATACTTTCACAATGTACAATATACCTTGCTAGCTCTCCAAAAGGGAATGCATCCTATGTGGCAATTAATAAAGCCCAAGAAGAAGTTAAACGTTCAGGAGATCTTGGAGTACCTCTTTCTCTTCGAAATGCACCAACCAAATTGATGAAAGAACTTGGATATGGAGAAGGATATAAATATTCACACAATTATGCGAATAATTTTATCCAACAAGAATTTCTTCCTAATGAAATAAAAAACACGAATTTTTTTGAAGCTGGTAGCAGTCCAAAAGAACAAGAGGTTGCTCAAAAAATTAAAAAACTCTGGAATGAAAAATACAAATAGTATATTTTATCATAATAAATTTTGCTAATGTAAATAAATCGATTAAATTTGTACCATACAATTCATAGTTGTAATTTAGGTTTTATAGTTTTAGCAAATTAGCGAAAAGAGCAACAAGATTCAAATGATTTTGTTGCTCTTTTTGTTTACTATTAAATTTAAACAAAATAGATCTCTAAAATAAATCACAATGGCTTTAACAAATAACGATATATTAAAAAAACTAAGAGTAGCACTTAAACTTAGAAACGAAGATATTGTAGAAATTATGGCACTTGTTGACTTCAAAGTAACTGTAAGTGAACTTGGTGCACTTTTCAGAAATGAAGACCATCCAAAATATAGAAACTGCGGTGACCAATTTTTAAGAAATTTTCTTAATGGTTTAGTAATTTATAAAAGAGGACCTAGAGAACCTCAAGTAAAAAAAGAAAATCAATAAAGGTCTAATACTTCTTTAGCTTCCTCTATTAATCCTTTATAGTCATATTGAAGGTCTTCATGTAAAGTGGAACAAACCTTTTCTAAGGTTACAATCTGTCTTTTATAGATATTGAATACAACTATATTCCTTTCCAATACTCTTGGGTATCCAGAAAGTCGTTTACAAAAATGTAACAATAATTCTATTTCTGTTGTTGGTTGTTTGGAAAACTTAATGTACTTTTTTAAATTTCTAATAATCTTCTGAATGGACTTCTTCATCGTTTTCCATGATCGGGTATCTAATTCAGAAAACAAGTCATCCACTTCAGTCTTTATTTTAGCAATGTAGTTATCTTCAAAATCAGATTCGAATAAATAATAATGTAATAGTTCTTTATTATCCTTACTATACTTTGAAACTTTGTACAACAATTCAACTAACTCTTCATTTGGTAGAAGTTGTAACTCTTTTTTTATTGTATTAATGGATGAAATTTTCATAAAGTTATTTGATAAGCATAAAGTTAAGGTATTATTTTTTAATTTTAAATTTTAATTAAAACAGTGCTTAGCCTTGTTCTATATGAAGATACCTTTCATTTTATTAATATTCATTTCACTATATAGTTGTAACACTGTAAGTCACCATAACAAAGCTTATAACTCACCTATTCCAAAAAAAGACATTCTATCCGATATAGACTTTGTATATAAAAAACTAACAAATCTTCACCCTCATCTTTATGATTTTATCAGTGAAGAAGATTTCAAATACCAATTTGATAGTTTAAAATCAACAATTAATTCTCCTTTAACAAAAGATGAGTTATATTTTAAATTAAGTCCTTTAATTGCTTCAATTAGGCAAGGGCATACTTTATTAAGGCCGACAAATTTAAAACTAACTAAAGAGGAAGTTTCGCACTATAAGAAATATGGAGCTTCCCCATTATCTAAATTTAAGTTTGAGGTGTTTAATGAAAAACTTCACCTTATCGAAAACAAATCATCTGATTCAACGATAAAAATAGGAAGTGAAATAATTTCAATTGATAATATATCTATTCAAAAGATTAAAGAAAAGTATAGAAAAACCTATTCTTCGGATGGCTATAATGAAACTTTATTTGATAAAAAGTTTGCAATACAATTTCCATATTATATCTATAAAGAGAAAGGTATTCTAGATAGTATACTTATCAAATATGCATTCAATGATACTGTTTATTCTAAAGTTTTGAAAAAGGAAATAACATTAAAAAAATTAACTTTAGAAAAAGATAAAAAGGTTAAAAAACTTTTCAATAAAAGTAAGAAAAGTAATATCTTAACTTTTGATGAAACAGATAGCTGTATTGCGATTTTAAAAGTTACCAATTTTAGTCACAATCAATACCGTTCTGTTTTTGAAAAGATTGACTCTGTAGGTTCTGATCATTTGATAATAGATTTAAGGTATAACCCAGGTGGTCGCCTTGACTATTCTGCTAAATTATACTCTTACCTTATAGACTCAACTTACAATTATATTGATCGAGAAGAATTTACTTCTAGAATCAGTCATTTGACGCGTATAAACTTATCTGAAAAGCCAGTTGTTAAATTTATTTACTATACGGTGTTCTCTCCTTTTATAATTTTGAAAAATGCAATTTTAACAACAAAAATAAAAAAAGATGGAGATCGTTTCTTTATTGTACCCCCATCCAATGCTACAGTCAACCCTAGTGAGAAATTTAACTTTAAAGGAAAGATATATGTAATCATCAATGGAGCATCTTTTTCAGCCTCTTCTGTTTTATCGTCTAATTTAAAACATAAGAAATTAGCTTTTTTTGTCGGCGAAGAAACAGGTGGAGCTCAAAACGAATGTGTTGCTGGGTTTATTCCAACTTTTATTTTACCGCATTCAAAGTTAAAATTAAACTTTGGATTAATGAATTTACAATCACATGGTAGAAGTAAGATAAAAGGAAGAGGTGTTTTTCCTGATAAAGAAATTAAACCTACTATAGAAGACAGAATCAATGGAGTAGATCCTGAGTTAGAATGGATTTTACACGATATAAAACACGTTCATCATTAATCTAAGGCTTAATAGGTTTGAAAATTAACAAACATTTTATTTAATTTAAATTTATTGAAATCTGACTTAAGATATAAAATTGTAATTTTGTATCAATGAAAAGAGTTGTTGTAGGATTATCAGGTGGTGTTGACTCAAGTGTGACAGCATATTTATTGAAAGAACAAGGATATGAAGTTATCGGAATGTTTATGCGAAATTGGCATGACGAAAGTGTTACTCTATCCGATGAATGTCCATGGATCGACGATTCAAATGATGCTCTTTTAATTGCAAATCAACTAGGTATTCCTTTTCAAGTAATTGATTTAAGTAAAGAATACCAAGAAAAAATTGTTGATTACATGTTTCTAGAATACGAAGCTGGAAGAACCCCAAATCCTGACGTATTATGTAACCGAGAAATTAAATTTGACGTTTTTCTTAAAGCTGCGGAAAATTTAGGAGCTGATTATGTAGCAACTGGACATTATTGCAGAAAAATTGAGCATGAAGATGGAACATTTGGTTTACTTGCTGGAAAAGATCCTAATAAAGATCAATCTTATTTTTTATGTCAATTAAACCAAGAGCAATTAAGTAAGTCCCTCTTCCCTATTGGAGAACTTTTAAAACCAAAGGTTAGAGAGATTGCAGCTGAAGCTGGTTTACTTACTGCTGATAAAAAAGATTCTCAAGGACTCTGTTTTGTAGGTAAAATTAGTCTTCCTCAATTTCTTCAACAAAAATTAAAACCGATTCAAGGTAATATTATTGAGATTCCTGCTGATTTGGAACAGTTTAATTCCTATAATTCTTTAGAACCTATAGCAGATAATGTTGAAGCTTTATCCAAACCCTTCCATTATTCTGAAGATATGGGGATTAAAGTAGAAAACCACCAAGGTGCTCATTACTATACTATTGGTCAGAGAAAAGGATTAAATATAGGTGGTAGACCCTTACCTTCATTTGTGATAGGAATAAACACAACAACGAATACTGTTTATAGTGGTCAAACCGATGAACATCCTGGTTTAAATAGATATGCTTTACATATTGAAAATAAAAATATTCATTATGTTAATCCTAACTACCAACTAGAAATTGGTGAAAGTAAAGATTTTAATGTTAGAATAAGATATAGACAACAATTACAAAAAGCGACACTATTCAAAAAAGAGGAAGGTCTTTATATATTATTTAAAGACAAACAAAAAGGTATTACTCCTGGTCAGTTTGCTGCTTGGTATCAAGGTGAAGAATTAGTTGGGTCTGGAGTAATCGAAAATTAGTATTTACCTTATAAATACCCAATCTGTTTCCGTAGAATTATTGACATCAAAACTATAACCATCAATATTATATAATTTCAATTCTTCTGGATCAGTAATTTTGTTTTTAACAATATATCTTGCCATTGCACCTCTTTGATGTTTAGCGTACATCATTACAATTTTTAATTTCCCATTTTTGAAATCTTTAAAATGAGGTGTTATAACTTTTGATTTAAGTTTAGAAAAAGGTAGAGCTTTAAAATATTCAGAAGAAGCTAAATTGATCAATACCTCCCCTTCTTTCAACTCACTATTAACAAAGTCAGTTAATTTATGTCCCCAAAATTGATAGAGGTTTTTTGTTTTTGGAGTTATCTCCCATTTTGTCCCCATCTCTAAACGATAAGGGAAAATTAAATCTAATGGTTTTAAAACACCATATAAACCTGATAAAATATATAAAGTATTTTGCAATCTATCTAGTTCTTCTGAAGATAAAGTATTTACATCAATTCCTTTGTAAACTTCACCATTAAACGCACTTATTGCTGGAAAAACTTCTTCACTTAAAGATTTTGGTTGTACCCAGTTTTGATAACGATTATAGTTTAATTCTGCTAAATCATCTGATAAGTGCATCATCTCAGCAATTTTCTTACTAGACATTTTTTTTAGTTTTTTTACTAAAACATATGTCTCTTTTTGAAAATTAGAAATAGTATA
>Ga0228614_1000353_pt1 | contig 27251 bp, 23 predicted proteins | sample 15DmetaG_FD_190531 | JGI IMG/M metagenome (GOLD analysis project Ga0228614, IMG submission 190531) | Seawater microbial communities from Monterey Bay, California, United States - 15D | ecosystem: Environmental > Aquatic > Marine > Coastal | place: USA: California | collected 2016-10-13
TCGTTGGTGCGGTAAGTACATACGTATCCTTTGAAAGAGTAAGAGTAACTGGGGTAGATTCTCCTCAGCTATTCCCTACTTTTGCATAGAGAGTAATTTCTCCATCTGGTTGATCTGAAAGATCGAGTTGGAAATCATAGCTTGTGAATATTTTTTGCAATGAATTATCTGGTATTGGAGTGACTACTGTTTGCTTTTGAAGTGTCAGAGTCACAACGTTTGAGTCTTTTGTTCCATCATTTGCTTTTGCATACACTATCACTTCTCCATCAGCTTGAGATGAAAGATCGAGATTAAATTCATGACTTGTTTCAACTCTTTTTGGAATTGATACTTCCTCATTTCATTCGCTATACAATTCTTGTACTTTTTCTGGAGTGAGGTTTTTATTATATATTCTTACGTCATCTAAGATCCCTTTAAAGAAATTGGTATTTGGATAAGTAGCTCCGTATTTTCTTGCTCAAAGTGAATTTTCATGTTGGCTGGTTAAGTAGCTGACATAATCTCCATTAGACGATGTAGTAGAAGTATTTACTTGCTCTCCGTTTATGTAAAGAGTATCTTGCCTAGTCTCTTTATTATGAGTCGCCACTATATGCATCCATTCCTGAGTTGAAAGTATGCTTTGAGATTGAGTTTTATACCAAGAACTTCCTATTTTTTGCGAAAGTGTAAGAGTATCATTCGTTCAGATTCCGAGACGAAAATATGGATTGAGCCCAAAAAAGAAACTTCCTTTGTACCGGCTATCACCATGAATTCATAGCTGTGAATTGAGGTCATCTATATTTACCCACATTGACACTCCATATTCTCAAGTAGATATTGCTTCTACCATAGAATTAAGAACAACCCCATCATCCTGACCATCAAAACGATAAGCACTACCCGGTTCGTTGTTCTTTCAGCTTGTAAGAGTAGCTCAGTAAAGAGTTCCATTATAGCTATTGGGCCCGGTATCATTTGCATTTCACTCGAAAAGATATTCGGCTATGAGTCCATCTTCATTTGCATTTACAACCGATTGAAGTCAGATTCATGTAAGTGGTTCTGGTTCTGGAGTACTTTCAGATCCAGTAGATGTTTCTGATTCCACTGAAGCTATAGTCACAAGACTATCAACTGGCTCTCAAAGAAAAGAACTTATTTGTACTCACTCTGTTTTTGGAAGATCGATATAGTTCGCTCCATCAAATGAATAACTATAGCTTACATCATCAGAAAAGTAGCTTACTCCATCCAGAACAAAATCTACTGACTGTTGATTTTCTATAGTGACTGTGGTCTGAGTAGAGTTGAGAGACGCTATAGTAACTGAATCATCTCATTCTTCTCTCCCCTTTTCAAAGGTAGTACCCGTAGAGGGAGGGGTTTGTTCGTTTAAACTATCATATTCATATAAATTCTGAATTTGTTCATCGGTAAGTGGTTTGTTATATATACGGATATTATCTATATTTCCATCGTATGTATAACGTCCTGAGAAATGGTCATTTCATCTTCCTATTCTTCCAAGAAGAAGTCCCGTTGTATTGGTTGATTGTGAAATATATTCTCCATCTTTATAGAGTTTCAAATATCATCCTTCTACTACCAATGCCCAATGATGATAGACTCATTCATCATTTGCGGTGAGTCCATGAGGAAAGGTACTTGATCCGTTTCATTGATTTACATAGACATTTCCATTACTATGAACCTGTCAGATATATTTAGCCATGCTTCCACGAGGAGTAAACCACATATTTCCAGTATCATCCGTGGTATCTTTACTCGCCCAAAATGAAAGAGAAGTTGCCTGGATATTTTGTGGGAGATCTATATGACCCTCAAGAAATTTATATGCACTATTTTCTACTCCATCATGTCAGGTTGAAAGAGTAACATTATCTACATTTCCATGAAGTGCATTCGGTCCAGTATCATTTGCATTTCATTCAAAGAGATATTCTGCTATCAGTCAGTCCGCATTGGCTTGAAGGACATTTTGAATTCATATATTTGGTTCTTCTTCTTGGATCGTTCCCGTTCCATAATCTCATACAGAACTCACTTCTATATTCGATTCGGTTCCTTGAATCGTTTGATAATGATCTCCATCCAAAGAATAGCTATACTCTATAGTTTCTTTTCCATAGGGTTGATACTCTACATTTCTCAGAGTAAATGCTATTTCTTTTTGATTATTTATAGTAACAGCATCTTGATGTGAAATAAAAGATTTTATTACATACGGATTTTCTGCTACTGTTTCTTGTATTACTTCCTCTACTACTGGTTCAGGTTCTGGAATGACTGGTGCATCTGGAGTTCCGTGTTGATAGAGATTTGATATTTGTTCTTGAGTAAGTGACTTATTGTAGAGTCTTACTTCATCGAGCTTTCCATTAAAAAAGTTTGTATTAGGTCTGGTAGAATTATATTTTCTTCCTCCAAAAGCATTTCAATAGAGAGAACTCACATATACTTCATAACTTCCATTTGATGATGTTGAATAATTATTAACTTTCACCCCATCAATATACAATGAATCTTCAAGGGTAGTTTTATTATGTGTTGCTACCAGATGAATCCATTTATTTGTTGGTAATACTTCTCTTGATGTTGTACCTTTCCAAGCTCCTCATACCTTTTGCCAAAGAGCGAGTCTATTGTTATTATCTATTCCTAATCTAAAGTAGGGGTTCATTCCATAAAAGAAAAGCCCTTTAAAATCAGTATCTCTTAAATATCATATATTAGAATTTAAATCTTTCACATTCACCCACATATCTACTGAGAACTCTCATGTAGTGATCTGTCATGCCATTCCATTCAGAGTAATACCATCATCTTGTCCATCAAAATTGTATGCTGTATTATTAACTCAATCTTTTCCCTGAGTTAATTGAGCAGAATAAATTGTTCCGTGGAATCAATTTGGTCCAGTATCATTCGCATTTCAATCAAAAAGGTATTCGGCTACCAATCAGTTGGTATCTGCTTGAGTAGCTGAGAGAAGTCCAAATCATGCAAATCATTGTGAATTTGGTTCTGATGTTTGTGCTTCATCAGTAGTTCCACTTGCAGTATCATCTGCATTTTGTACTTCTATATCTCTATATTTATCTTCGCCTTCACTTATGCTATTTATTTCCACTCATTTTGGTTTCTCTGCTCCATCTATAAATACTTCTTGTACCTCGGTTGGTTCTTCCTCTTCTTCACTTCCTGTTTGAATGATATCATCTATTTCTGGAGCTACAATACTATTGATATCAAAGTCTCATTCAACATAGGTTCACTCTATTTTCTCATTTTCCGGTATACTATTTATCTCTCCTCAGTCTATGAGTTCTCATGCTTCATTAAAAATTTGTATTTCTGGTGACTGAGAAAATACCTTCTCAGGCTCCGTTTGTTCTATAATATCAATAATTTCAATAACTGGTTCTTCTACACTATTAATTCCTACTCCTGTTTCTTTATTCCCAAAATCAATTTTCACTGGTCCAATGAGTCCCTGTACTGACATGTATGCTTCTCGCTCAGTTTGTGGTTCTTGTGACTTATTGATTTGGTTTTCAATAAACTCAAGAGTCGGAACAATTTCTGCATCATCTCAGGCATTCACTTCTTCCGTAACTGGTTCTTCTATTATTTCTTCTTCTACTACTATCACTTCCTCTACTACTGGTTCTTCAATTGGTGTTTCTACCACTTCAAGTTCTGGAGTATTGATAGCAGCTATTATGTTCGCTACGTCTATAGTATGTGCAATTGGTTTATTCGTCTCTGAATATGTTGGGATTTGAAATTGATTGAGGAGGTCTTTGGTTTGTGCTGTGGTAAGGTCTTGGTTAAGAGTTTTGAGAACAGAAACAAATCAAACAACATGAGGAGTTGCCATACTCGTTCCATTGAGTGACCTGTATTGGTTGTTTGGATAGGTTGAGTAGATTCAAACTCAAGGAGCAGATATATCTATTTTCGTTCCATAGTTAGAAAAACTGGCTCTCTGATTGTTTTGATCTACTGCTGCTACGGTAATTGCATCTGCACATCATCCTGGAACGAAGGTATTCGTGTCTGTATTTGAGTTCCCAGATGCTGCGACAACGATTCCTCATCCTAGAGTATATGAGGTAATTCCATCACAGATTGGGTTATCTACTGGGCTGGTAGCTCCTCATAGACTCATATTGAGGATATCTATGTTGTTTTCTTTTGCGTATGAGAGGGCTTGGGTTACCGCATAAGTAGGACAGAATCCTTGTGCGTTACATATTTTGAGTGGTACGAGTTCTACGTATGGGTTCACTCCTATGATTCCTCTTTGATTTATACTCGCTCAGATGGTTCCTGCTACATGGGTTCCATGTCATTGGTCATCGAAAGCATCATCATCTTCATTTACAAAGTCGTATCCTCCCGTTACTTTTCCTTGAAGGTCTGGATGGTTATAGTCGATTCCGGTATCTATCACTCCGACTGTTATTTTATTTTCTGAGGTAGATATTTGATCTAGGTATGTTTCTGGAAGATATTTTTGGATTCACCAGGTGAGATTGAGTTGTTCTCATGTAAGATCAACCTGTTCTTCTCCCTCTCCTTTGGAGAGGGCTGGGGTGAGGTCTTCTTCTCCCTCCCCTGACAAGGGGAGGCTAGGAGGGGTTTCTCCTATACTAAACACTTCTGGTTTTACTATTTCTATTCATAAAAAACTTTCTGGAATGTCTCCATTCTGAATGTCTTCGAGCATTTCTTGTTTGAAGAGTGAGTTTTCATCTACCGTGAGTTCGAAGTAGTTTTCTTGTGTGTTGGAGTAGAGGAAGTTGAGTCTGATTTTTGGGTCAAATTTCTTGAGGAGTTTGAGGGTCTGAACAGCATTATATTTGGTTTTGATCATGATGGTGTAGTCTCCTGATTTGGTTTCGAGGGAGTCTTGGATGGTTTCTATGGCTTGTTCTTTTTCTTCTGGAGTGTTTGCTATTGCTTCAGGTATGTTGTCTTCTACATTTTCATATTTGGTAACTCACGATACTATTTTGAGTACGATTACTTTTTCTGCTTCTTTTACTTTTTTACTTACGGCTGAGCTGGTGTGTGCATCTCAGATTGCTTCCTGAGTTTCTTCTATGTATTGTTTTATTTCTTGTTCTTTTTCTCTGAGTCTTTCTGACTGTTCTTCGTCTGCTATTTTATTATCTATTTTATCAATAGAGGCATCAACTACTTTTCCAACTTGATCCAGTACTTGGATGGTTTGGGCTTTACTGGTTTCGAGCTTGGCTTGGGTGTCTGCGTATATAGTTCCTATTTGGAATTGAGACACTAAAAAAAGCACTAAAAGTACGTGCGCTATTCCCTTCTGTATTTTCATGTTGCGAGGAGTTATATGTTAAAGGCGTGTAATTACACTTATACACGAATATATGATCTTTGCAAACTTTTTGCAAGTTTTTTTCAAAAAAAGTCTGCTTTCGCAGACTTTTTTTATTTTATATATCCTCCAGCAAACCTATTAGTAAGCTGAACAAAATCAGAAATATTTTCGAGCTCTCAACCTCAGAGTAATACTGCTGAATTATATGAATAGAGAATCATATCTTTGAGTTTCTCGGATTTGATATCTTTCGTAAATTCTTCTTTTATAGATTGCACGAGTGGAATATTTGGATTGAGTTCCAAAACTCTTTTTTGTGCTGGTACTACTTGTCACATAGCTTTCATCATTTTTTCCATTTGTGGATCGAGTCAACCTTCAGGAGTCTTGAGAGCAGATATAGCATCTCAGAGTTTTTCATTGAGTTCTACTTTTTCTATCTTATCAGCAGATATAGTATTTTTGGTAAACTCAAGGAAATCCTTAAACTCTTTTTTTATTTCTTCTTTCTTTTTCACTTCTTCCTTCGTTTCTTCTTTGAGCTTAATATCATCAGCAGTAATAGGTTTGAGTTTCGATCCTTTATATTCAGTAAGTGCTTTTACGATCCAAGAGTCTATTGGGTCAGTCAGCAGTAATACATCTTCTTTATTTTCCTTAAATTGTGCTAAATATGGACTTGCCAATACCTCTGCTTCTGATTTTCCGACTATGTAATAAATAGTTTTTTCTTCTTTGTCCTCACTCTTTACCACCTTTGCTTTTTCGAGATACTCATCAAGCGTTACTCATTTCCCAAGATTAAAGCTCTTGAACTTAATGACTTCTGCTATCTCTTCTTTGAGTTCTGGTTCATAGTGAATTCATTCTTTGAGTAGTGGAGCGAATTTTTCTAAAAATACATCATAATTTTCTGTATCATTCTTCAAGTTTTTCTTTAGTTCTCAGATTACTTTTTTCGTGAGTCATTTTTTTATTTTCTCTAGAACCGTATTTGATTGGAGAATTTCTCTACTAATATTAAGTGGAAGGTCCGTGGTTTCCACCACTCCTGAGACGAATCTCAACCAAACTGGTAGAAGCTCTTTTGCATTCTCGAGAATAAGAACATTTTGAATATAGAGTTTTGGCCCATATTCCTTTGATGGGTCTGAGATATCAGCAAACATATTCTTTTGTTTTGGAACAAAGAGAAGTGATTTATAGCTTACCATTCATTCTACATTGGCAGATATACTCGTAAGTGGTTCATTGAAATCCATAGAAATAGATTTGTAGAATTCATTAAGTTCTCCATCTTTTATTTCTGATTTTGATTTCTTCCAAATTGGTTTTGTTTCATTAATTTGTTCTAATTTCAGCTCTTTTGGTTCTTTTTTCTTTTCCTCTGGATCTCTGGTATCAAGTTCTAACATCATAATTGGTACTCATACATAGTTTGAATACTTTTTAATCAGTTCTCTTATTTTCCAATCTTCAGAGAGTTCTTTATTGGCTTCGTTCAGAAAGAGAGTAATTTTTGTTCCTCTTGATTCTTTTTTTATTTCAGCAATATCATATCCTGTTTTTCCATCACTGGTCCATTTATGAGCCTTAGTATCGAGTCCTGATCTTGATTCCACTTCTACTTTGTCAGCAACCATAAAACTCGAATAGAATCCAACTCAAAATTGTCCGATGAGATTATGAGCTCCGTCTTCCTTTGCTTTTTGGAGTTTTTCTATAAATTCTTTGGTTCCTGATTTTGCAATCGTTCATAAATGAGACTGTAATTCTTCTTCTGTCATTCAGATACCATTATCGGTAATAGTAATAATTCATTTTTCTTTGTCAGCTTCTACGGTAATTTGGAACTCCGCATCGTCTCACAAGAAATTGGTATCCGTCAGTGACTTAAGTTTTGCTTTATCAACTGCATCAGCTGCATTTGATATAATTTCTCTCAGAAATATTTCTTTGTTCGAATAAATAGAATGTGTAAGTAATTCTAATATCCTTCACGTTTCTGCTTCAAAATTGTGTGTAGACATATATTTTTATTAAAAATTAAATAATCCCTCCCCCTTAACGGGGTACTCCCGAGTGAAATGCCCTTTAGGGTAAAAAAGGGAGATTATATTAAGGGTATAATAAAATACTAGCACTTAAATATTTTATGTGCTAGTATTTTATAGTTTTTTGAATTTTTGTAAAGAGAAAAATGAAAAATAATCCCTCCCCCTCGTACCTCGGGTACTCCCTTTGGAAAAGGGAGATTTTTTATAGGGAGGACTTTATTTTTAGAACTACATTTTTTATATCCTTTTCTACTTCATCATTTGTAACTCTAAGAATACGAAATCATTGATTCTGTAATAGTTCTTCTTTATATATATCTAACGCATATACTTCTTCCAAGTCATGAATGTTCCCATCAACTTCAATAATTATTTTCCTCTCGAAACAATAAAAATCTGGTATGATATATCTATCTAATCAACTCTCCTCAGTAAAAACATATACTGGTTTTTGCCTCAAAAACTTAACTCCTAGAGCTCATCCTTTTATATGATTCCACAAAATAACCTCTGAGTTTGTCATATTATTCCTCAGTTTTTTTGCTGCCTCCTTGATAATATCTGGTACTTTCATATTTTTAAAATAATACATTATTCAATCTCCCTTTTCCAAAGGGAGTACCCGTAACGAAGTGAAGGGGGAGGGATTATCCTAAAAAGATACAAGCTAAAGTGAATTGATTTTTCTTATTAAAGTAGCTTCATAAGGGGGAGGGATTTTTCAAAAAGTTCTTTATTTCACTACATCTTTATACTTCCCTCTCCCCTTATACTCTATAGTAATTGGAGTTCCGTGGAATCAGAAATTATCTCTGATTTTGTTTTCTAGATATCTTTTGTAAGAAAAGTGAAAGTGGTTTGGATTACTCACGCTGATTACAAACTTTGGTGGATTCACATCAACCTGAGATCAGTAGTATATTTTTGGTGAATGTGATTTTTTATTCCCAGTTGGTGGATGCTTATATACTACTTGCTCTATAAAGTTGTTAAAGATTCAAGTTTTTACTCTTTTGAGTCTTTCTTGTCTTATCTCAGAAGCGTTCTTCAGGATCTCATCAACTCTCTTTTTCTCTGTAGCAGAAGCAAAGACTACTGATACCCAAGGGAGGAATTCTATTTTTGATTTGAGATAGTCTATATATCTATTCATCATCGTATCCTTATCTACACCATCCTTAGCAAGTACCTTATCCCATTTATTAATGACAATAATAATTCATTTTTTCTCTTCTAGTACTTTTGAAATAATAGAAAGATCCTGATGAACGATTCCATCAAACCCATCTACTACCACCGTCACAATATCAGATCTCGTAATAGATCTATTGGTTCTCATAACTGACCAATCTTCAATATTTCTTACTCAAATCTTTGATAGCCTTCTGATTCATGCAGTGTCTATAAGAACATAATCTTCATCTTTATATTTAAACTTCGTATCGATACTATCTCTAGTGGTTCCATCAAAATCTTTTACCATCACTCTATTTTTTCAAACAATTGCGTTTATAAGTGAAGACTTTCATACATTTGGTCTTCCAACGAGAGAAAGTTTTATAAATGAGTCGTCAATATCTTCTTGCTTATAATGTAATCATTTTGTTGTGAGAAACTTTGCTACATATCTTTTTATTTCCTTGATACCGCTATTGTGAGAAACAGAAACTGGAAAAAATTCATCAAATCCTCAAAAACCAGCTTGGGTATATGACTCCATTACTTTTGTTTCATTATCAGCCTTATTTGCTACTAGAATAACATTCTTTACTCCTTGCTCTCTAATAATTTTCAAGATTTGTTCATCGAGTTCAGTAATTCTATCATACTCAATAAGAAATATGAGCAGGTCACTTTCGAGAATTGCATCTCTCGTTCTTTTTACAATATCACTCGCAATTTCATCAGTTTTTGAACCAATATCAAGTCCTCCTGAATCTGAGAGTATATAGCTCAGATCATTTTCCTCATCGTTATATTCGTACTCTGAAATATCCCTGGTTGTCCCAGCTTCATCTGCTACGATTGCAATTTTATGACCCGTATACATATTGAAAAAACTTGACTTTCCAACATTTGGTCTTCCTATAATAGTTACTTTTCCTAACATTTCCTCTAGTATTATTGATAATATAAGTATTCTTAATGACAAGAAGTATATTGATTTTTCAGAATTTTCAATTTATTTTTCAAAATACTCTATTTTTTGACATTTTATAAGAAAAGTGGGATAATAATAGTATGATATACTATTATTATTATAAAAGTTTTATGATTCAATCAATACCAAGCAATTCACCAAGAAGAATGAAAAATAGGAAAATTCTCTTCAAAGTTCTTTCTAAAAGTACAGAACTTCAACAAGAAGATATCCAAAAAGAAGTAGATTTACTTCTTCCTTTGAACCCATATGCTCCTGAAAATTCAGGTGATACAAATGAAACACCAATAGATGAAGAAAATTTAGAAAAAGTAGTTGAATATACCGTTCAAACAATAGAAAATAGAAAAGACATTCAAGAAGAAAACAATGAGGAAGATGAAGTACGTAGAACACTAGAAATGCTTGAAACTCTGGGAGAAGTTATTGGTGACCTAGAAACTAATGAGTTATCCATTAGAAATCTCCAAAGAAAAATAGATTTAAAAAAACATCGTTTGGAAGATGTTGAGCTTTTAGAAGTTCTCGTTGATCTAATGCATGCACTAGGTATTCCTGATAGCATCATACAGGTTTCACCAGAGTATATTGCCCAAGCAAAGAAAAGTGCTTTTCTGGTTACCTGAAGAAATTCAGTACAAAAGATTGAGAAAGATATCAAAAAAGATGAATCACTTGGAAAGAATGGTATTGCTAATCTTATAAAATTACAAAAACGTATAGAAGCTGCAAGAAAAGCATGAGCTACCGATATAGAAATAAACAATGCACATATCATTAAGCGTCTTAAAAACAGTACTCTTCCCGAACATAATAAAAAAGACTCTGTTTAAAAACAGAATCTTTTTTATTAAAACTTTCCATTCCTCCTTAAAAACAAGTATATAATCAGCATAAATACCACACTCAATCAAAGAAGACTATAGATAAGATTAAGGTCAGTGGAAGGGAAAACTACATTCATTCCGTAGAAACTCGTTATAAGTGTCAGCGGGAGGAAAAAAGCTGAAAAAATTGTCAGTACTTTTACAGTGAAATTCGTCTTAATATCCACCATAGATTTGAGAGCATCTTCAACACTATCAATACGCTCCCAAAGAATATCAACCTCACTCATTATTTGGTTAAGTTTATCCTCTCACTCCTCAAAATATGCCTTAATCTCATCACTATATAACTTCCCCATAATGCTCTGAAGTTGTCTAGAAACCATTATTTGTGGTTTAAAAATATGCCTTAGCAAAACGATACTCCTCTTCTTGGTCATGATATCTTTTACCAATGAACCACTTCCCCCCTCAAAAACCTTTGCTTCAAGCTCCTTTATATCGAGTCTAATAGCTTTTAACATGTCAAAACTCTTTTCAACCATAGATTGTATAAGTTCATATACAATATAGGGAGTAGTAATTTTTAACTCATCTGTATCTGGGCTTGTTTTAATTTCTGAATATTTTTTAAATATATGATTTATTTTTGAAAAAGGAAAATCCCTAAAGGTGATAAGAAACTTTTCACTCAAGAAAATATTAAACTCATTTGATTCATAGACCTTACCTACACTATTATACTTTGGAAAATGAAAAACTATAAATATATAGTTATCATATACATCTACTCTCGCCCTTTGATTTCACTCTAAGCAAGCCTTTAAATCTAGCTCATGAATATTATGTTTCTCTAAAACTTTTATAATATCCTTTTCAGCTAACCTCACACCATCTATCCATTTAATACCATTAATATCTTGTTTGTGTAACATAAGCAAATATATTAAGAAATATTTGTATCTACTTTAAAAACAACTCTAGGTAATTTTTACGAATCAACTTCTTCTACAATTTTTATATGTAATTCATCTAACTGTTCATCTTCCACTTTTGCTGGAGAGTCCATCATAAGATCTTGAGCTTTCCCAGATTTCGGGAATGCATATACTTCTCTAATATTTGTTTCGTCTTTGAGTATCATCATAAACCTATCCATTCCTATTGCAAATCACCCATGTGGAGGAGGACCATATTGGAATGCTTCATACATAGCTCCAAATTTTTCTTTTACCTCTTCCTCAGTTCTTCCAACTTTTTCAAAAGCTTTTACCAGCGCCTGAACATCATGATTTCTGATCGAACCTGAAAGAATCTCATACCCATTACAAGCAAGATCATATTGAACTGACTCTACTTCAAGTAGGTTTTCTTTATTAAACGCTTCCACTCATCACTTTGGCATAGAAAAAGGATTATGACCAAAGTCTATTTTTCCGGTAATTTCATCTTGTTCGAACATAGGGAAATCGGTAACCCAAGCAAATGCAAGAATATCCTTGTCTGCTAACTCTAAAAGTTCAGCCAAATGAACTCTAAATTTTCCCATATAGTTACAAACAACATTTTTTTCACCAGCTCAAAAGAAAACTACATCACCAACTTCTAGCTCAGTTACCTTTACTATCTCTTCTAGGTCTGCTTCTGAGAAAAATTTATTGAGTGGTCCTTTTAGGCCATCTTCTTTCATTTGAAAATATCCAAGTCAATGGGCTCAGAATTGTTTTACATATCACTCAAAATTTTTCATTTGAGTTTTTGAGAACACATTATCTCCACCAGTTACTTTAATCGCCTTAATTCTATTATTTACTGTATCAGAAGCAATTCATGAGAATATTTCATTCGTAGATCTTGCAAATATATCAATCACATCAACCAATTGCATACTATATCTCAAGTCTGGCTTGTCTGTACCATATTTTTCTGTAGCCTCAGCATGAGTCATACGGTAGAACGTTTCATCAAGAATTTTTTTATCTGAAAGTTCTGATACCGTATCCGTCATAAATGATTCTACGACGTCAAAAACATCTTCCTGTTCAACAAAACTCATTTCACAATCTATTTGATAGAATTCACATGCATGTCTATCCGCTCTTGGATCCTCATCTCTAAAACAAGGTGCCACTTGAAAATATTTATCTATTCCTCATACCATAAGTAATTGTTTATACTGTTGTGGCGCTTGTGGAAGGGCATAGAACTTTCCTGGATGTATCCTCGAAGGAATCAAAAAATCTCTCGCTCCTTCTGGAGATGATGAAGTAAATATAGGAGTTTGAACATCTAAGAAATCACGCTGAGTAAACCAGTTTCTTGAAAAATTCAAAAACTGAGAACGAAACTTCATGTTCTCTAAAACATATTCCCTTCTGAGGTCTATATATCTATGCTTATATCTGATTTCTTCATTCGCTGTATTACTATGACTATCGAGTTCAAATGGTGGAGTTTTTGACTTTGATAATAATGTAACCTTCTTGGTAATCACCTCTATCTCTCAGGTTACCATATTCTTGTTACTCTGACCTTCTGGTCTTCATCTTACTGATCACTCAACTTGTATAACATATTCACTTCTAAAGCTATCCGCTAATGCATGAGCATCCTTATCATCTTCAGGATCAAATACTACTTGAGTAAGTCCATATCTATCTCTCAGATCAATAAAAATAATACCTCCATGATCTCTTCTATTACTTACCCAACCTGAAAGTTTTACTTCTTCTCCAATAGTCTTCTTCGTCAATTCACCACAGTTATGAGTTCTTAACATCTGTTCTTCGCAATTAAAAATTAAAAAAATATGCGAATATTATATAAAAAAAGGCTAAAAAGCAAAACTTTTTAGCCTAGGGAGAGAGGAAAATTAGAAGTTGAATACATCTACTACTTTTCCATTTACTGATATGTTATCATCCTCTGAGAGTATAATTGGTTTATGGAACTCATCTTTAGATTCTGGTAATAGAAAAATATTATCTGAATCTTTTTTATACTTTTTTATAGTAGCTCATCCATTTACAATGAATAGAAAAGCATCTTTTGAATTGGTGTTCACTTCATCCTTCTTTACGAGTATATAGCTTCCATTTTCAACTGGTTTTCCTGATACTTCAAAATTGTTCATTGATGTTCCCTCAACCTTAAGAACAAAGTAATTTGTCTCATCTCAAGAAATAATTTTCTTAGATATTGGGAGTACTCCATATTCTGATTGTGATGCTTCAACAAGTGGAGTTCCAGCATTCGCATATCCAAGAATAGGTATGTTGAGTGTTGATTGAAATCATATACTATTTCCAAGACTAATTCCTCTGTATCAGCTTCCTCTTGTCAGAAAACCCTTCTTTTCAAGTGTTTCTAAGTACTGCACCACTCATCTTTTAGATTTTTGAGCTAAGAGTATAGTAAGCTCCTCAATTGTTGGGGATTTCCCATTTCTAGATATGAAGTCAGTAATCACATCCAATACTTTTTGTTGTTTTTCAGTTAGCATAATATATTTTATAAAAAAATAATATATACTGAGTATATACATATTTTTTTATAGGTCAAGAAAAAAACCAAAGAAATTATTTTGGTTTTTTAGCGTTGTTTTCTCTTTCATCTCTGGGTTTTCTTGTTACTTCACCTAATAGTGTGGCGGTTGGTTTTCACAAGACACCTAACTCTGTTCATTCATTTAATTTTTTATAAGTTTTTTGAGAATTAAGAAGAAAAGCTGGAATATCTTTCTCTGAAATTCATCAATCACGTACCTTATTAAATCAATCTTCACTGCGTCAGAAATTACTTAAATTAGTAAAAAAATCTTCCATATCTCGATTTCCTTTAAACTCGCCTCTACCCTCCAAAAGTTTTTGTCATATAACTTTCTTCCAGCACTCTGCATGTTCAGGTAATATTTCTTCTATATTAATTGCACCAATATTTTTCCCTTGTATTTTATAATCATTTATTAATCATTTTATCTGAGGTCTGAGCTCTATTATTTCATTTATGTATGATTTTGTTCTATCTTTTGTAGATTCTAACATATCAAGGTCACCTAAAGTTTTTATACCAATTTCATCAAAACTTGCAGGAATATAACCAACCAACATAGTAGATCTAGATAACTTCTTTTCAACCCTATTTTCTTTTACTCATGCTAATTGCTTAGGTAATTTAACAACATAATTCTTTCATACAAGTACTCACCTACCACCTGATACAGGAGCTAAGTTTGGATATGAATTTGCATTAATAGACATAAAAAAATCATTATATATTATACATAATGATTTTACCATATTAAAGAGTACGAGTCAAAAATTAACCTACACTCTTCAATCTAAGCAGGTCTTTTATTCTTTGCTTATTATTATTTACAAAAGTATCTATATCTCACCATATAAATATCAGATCCAGATTTAGTTCTCAATTCTTAGTATCAACAGAAGATATAGCAACATTAATAGATAGTGTCTGAACATCTGAAGCTCACTCAGATATCTCAAGTGCTGACATGTCGAGATCAAATTTCTCAGCAATCATTTTGTTTATGGTACGAGTAGTTTTATATATAAGAACACGTAGAGCCTCCATTTCATGGTCAGATCCCTCTTTCATAAGAGTTTCCCATAAAATATTTGATTTATTTGGAAGACGTACGCCTGTATAAATATCGAAATATTCTGATATTTTAGGTACTCAAGAAAGAATTTCAAAGTGAACTTTGTTGAGAGAAATTTCTTCATCTTGTTCTGAACCTTCAAAAAAGAATTTCTTTGCGACGGTAATAGGATCTATGTTAAAAGTAGTTTTTCACATTCATTGTGATATATGAAACTGCAGTTTCTTATATATTTCTGCAATATCAGATCATAAACCGATTGCATTTGCACATTCTAAATCTGAATAATTATCATTTGCCGCCGTATTAATTCTATTAAAGTCTTTCATATAAACTATAGATTATTGAGTAATGTTTATTTTATAATATTTTTTCAAATAAAGTCAATATTATTTATACTTATTATGATTTTTTTGGCTACTTCAAATATTTGTAAAAAATATGTTTTATATTAACATATTCTCATATTTTAATTTTATAATACTTTAAAGTCTATGATAAACAAAAAAAAGGTGATCGGGTCTATAGTAATATCATTACTTCTATTCTTAAATGTATCTGCTGAAAGTACAAATCTTAGTGGGACAAATAATGAATATAAGGAAGTAGTATTCGATAATAACTTTCAATTCAAAGCTCATAGAAATGCAGCGGTAATTGAAATGAAATGGACAAAGTATGAAGGGGATGATTTTAAGTACTATAAACTTATGAGATCTGAAACCCATTCAAACCCTGTATATCCAGACCAATCTGCATTCAAAGTATTACAAGATAGTAATATAACAGAACTAAAAGTATCAAACTATAATAGCAAAGATGCGGTCTATAGGGTCTGTGTAATTACTGATGAAAGAGGAAGAAGTTGTTCGAATATAGTAAAACTAGAATGATTCCAAAAAGAAGAAAAAGATTATAATACATTGAATAGCAACAAACCAACTTATACAAAAACAAACCTACAAAATAGCTGATATACAACTACTGCAGCAAAAAAGAAAACTACATACATCAATGGAAGAACCGCACAAAAAGCGAAAATTCTTGTGAAAAATTTTGTAGAAAAAGTTGAGAAAAAATTTGAAAATAACACTGATAGAGTAAGGGCTATACAAGCTACTATCGGAAAATTAGAAAGCCTTGCAAATACAAATGATAAATATAAACCTCTTATCAGCTATATAACAAATCTTCTGAAAATTCAGATTGAAAAATATGATAATAGTTTTGATGAAATAGAAAAAATACTTAATGATTTATAAACTAAAAAAGACGAGCCTCATTCAACTCGTCTTTTTTAGTTTATAATACTTTTGTTATTATTCCCTCAGGATTTTTTCCTCCTCTCTTAATTATTTTGACCTCAACTCTATCTAAATTCTCTGCTTGCCCCTTCCTTGATCCCGCAATAAATATATCTGAAGATCTATCATCAGGAAGAACAAATCAAAACCTATCATTATCCTTGAATACTCATTCTAAAAGCTCTTCTTCTTGTCAGAGTATTTTTATAACTATTGCCTCATCCTTTCATTTAAACTCTACTACCTCTGCTTGTACTTTATCTCAATCTTGTGCTCAGTTTTTCTTTTTTCCATATACGAAATATCCCTGTGCCTGCCCTTCAACATCAATAAATCAAAAATTTCCATCTCATCAACTATATATTCCTTCTACTATTTTGAGAACTGGTTTTTTCTCAGCTGCCCTTTTTGCTCATAAAACTGAGAGTATTTTTGCTTCTGGTTTTTTTCCTTTTGATTTTTCGAGTATTACTGCCTCCACTCTCTGACCATCTTTTGCTCCATTAAAATGATCTTTATGTACAAAAAAATCTCCTCCCCAAGATTCTCTTTCATCAGGTATAACAAAACCAAAATGCTCTGCTTTTGATTGAAACTTTCAAATAATTATTTCTTTTTTCATAACGTGTATTTTTATATATAAATAGAATTAAAAAAGATTATAACATAGAAAAAATAAAGTACAATTATTTCTACAAAAAAAAGAAACAAGAAAACATTTTGCTAAAAACGAAAAATATATTAGAATCCAGCAGTATTTTTATTATTAATAAAGAAGCAAATGAAAATATGGTTACTGAATGCTAAGAAAAATAAGAATGAAAGTGGAACCAAGAGAATATTAGAAGAATGAAAAAAAGTAGGAATGAATATAAAGTTTGTTTCGATTGAAGATATTGAGCTCTTGATAAATTCTGAATGAGATGAAAGACTCTTTATGAAAAATAAGTCTATAAAATTACCTCATATCGTTATACCAAGAAATAATACCTCATATCAAATAAAATCAATCGTAGATTTTCTGGAAAATAAATGAGTAAGTATAGTCAATTCAAATGAAGCTAGGTTCCTAGCAAAAGATAAATTTTTATCTTTACAAAGACTTGCATTAAATAACATTCCAGTACCAAAAACCATCCTATTAAAATGATTGCCAGATATTTGATTTATAGAAAAACAACTCAATTATCCGATTATCATAAAAAAAGTTGAATGATCTCATTGAAAATGAATTATGAAAGTAAATAATAAAGAAGAGCTTGAAGATATAATAGAAATGTTAGAGGAAAATATGACGACTCTCAATAGAAATCTTATATTACAAGAATATATCTGAGAAAAATCATGACAAGATTTAAGGTTTTTCATTGTATGAGGAAGAATCATTTGATCTATGTTAAGAAAATGAAAGGACTGAGACTTCAAATCTAACTTTTCGTGATGATGAGATGTTTTTAAACATATTCCAACAGAAAAAGAAGAAATTCTCGCACTAGAGTCAGCAAATATCATATGATTGGATATTGCTGGAGTCGATATTCTATTTGATAAAAATAATGGGTATAAGATCTGTGAAGTAAACGCATCTCCCTGATTCGAAGGTCTTGAAAAAGCTACAGAACTTAATATTGCTTGAGAAATTGTAAATTATATAATAAAAAGATACGATATAAAGTAATAATATTAAAATTTAGAATACACTGCCTTTATCAATACTTGACTTATTTATTTTGTTTTTTATAATACCTTATACTGATTATAAAATTAGTGTTCTTTGTTCATCTCAAATTCCTATGTACTATGCAAACAAAAAATATTTCTAAAAAACAAATAATAAACTTTACTATAATATCGTTTCTCATTACATTTCTTTTTTGGGATAGTAGTATAATGCCTTTTAATCTCCATCTACTTTTTACACCACTTCGATTATATACAACTGCGATACATGAAGCCTGGCATGCTATCATGGCTCTCATCACAGGTGGAACTATTCTTGAAATAAAGCTCAACCTTGATGGAAGTGGAAGTGTAACACATGCAGGGGGTATCAGCATATTAACAACTCCTGCTGGATACATAGGTACCTCTCTCACGGGAGCTTTACTTATTCTATCATCCTCAAAAGAAAAAACTGCGAAACTATTATTATGGTCTATATGCTCTATAGTTATGCTCTTAGGGTTATTTAACTTAGGTAGCATATTTGGTATAGCTTTCATAAGCGCAATACTTTTAAGTATTGGTATTATATACGCAACCATAAAAACTGGTTTTTCAAGCCATATAGCTATATTTTTGGGAACAGTACTTGCTATAAATAGTATACAGGATATAAAAATTATTGTATTCCAATCTACCTATAAAAGTGATGCTGGTATATTAGCAAGAAGTATAGGTCTTGAATTTCTAGCAATCCCAATAGCTCTTATATTCTCTGGTATTTCTATGTATATTTGGTGGAAAAGTATCCAATATATCATGAAAAAACCATAGGCAAACAAAAAGACTTTCTTCGTTATACGAAGAAAGTCTTTTTTAAAATTTATTTTAATTGCATAAGTATATCCGTACCATCACTGAGCGCCGTAGTTGGAAGTTTACCATCCCACTTTTGGATCCATTGCAATTTTACATATTCTGCTCAACCTTCCTTGGTAATTGCTTCTGCTTGTATCTTAATCTTTTCTGCTTCTGCTTTTGCTTTCTCAATCTCCTGTTGTGCTTCAAATTTTACTCTCTCAAGGTTTGCTTTTGCTTTCAAAGCTTCTTGTTCAGCAGTTACCTTTGCTTCTATTGCTTCATTAAATGTTTTAGAAAAACTAAAATCAAGAATATCTACTTGATTAATATTCAATCCTCTTTTCTTCAACTTTACATCTAAACTACTTACAATAAGGTCACTTACTTCTGATCTTTTTGTAATAGACTCGGTTGCTGTAAACTTAGAAGTTGCCTGCTTTACTGCTTCTTGAATCGCTTTTCATACTATATCTTGCTTTATTTGTGATTCTCTTCCAACCGTACTATATAGCTCAATTGCCTTATCTGGGCTGATAGAGAAGTTTACTGATATTTGAGTTGTTACATCTTGTAAGTCTTTACTCGCAGCAGTTTGTTGGCTGGTCATAATAATATTTCTTGTATTGGTTTTAATAACAGATGTTATCCAAGGTATTTTAAAATGAAGTCCTTCATACTGTAGTTCAGAGTCTATTTTTCAAAATTTCTTCTCAAACCCTACCTGACCAGGTTGTATAGTATAGAGTCCCGAAAACGCAGTGAAAACAATAGCAAGTACCACTATGGTAGTCAATACTGAAGAACCAATGTTATTTTTCATATATTCCTATTTAATTTTTAAAAAATCAGCTTAAAATGATATACAGTTTTAAATTGATATCTTTCATTCTAATTGAAAAGCAATACTTTTCAATATATAATTTAATAAGGATAGTATTACATTTATTTTTTTTACAGAATTTTTTACAAAAATTTGCAATTCTGTAAAAAATAAATAATATGCTCCTATATTATATGCTAATCAATATTATTATGACTAAATTAAGTAATAAGCAGATACAATTATTTGATCTCATCAAAACATATTCTGATAATGATATTGGATGACTTACTATGGATGATATAAAGAAAAAAGTAAATTTTGAGACCCTCAATGAGGCGATACAAAATATTAGTGAACTCGTAAAAATGTGATATATCGATGAAGATTATAATATCATCAAAGAAATTTGAGATAATAATTTTTTCTCTCTTCCTTTTTATTGATTTGCACAATGTGGAAACTATGGGAAAGAGATATTAAGCCACTATCCAAGAGAAAAATTTACCATTCATAGGGATCTCGTTCCAAATGGTGATGTACAAAAGTTTTTTATTGTAAGAGCAAAGTGAGATAGTATGGAGCCTTTTATCGAATCATGAGATAATATACTCGTTCAGCAACAACCAAGTTATAATGATGAAAGTGATCTATTGCTTGTTATACACAATAATAAACCAAAAATTAAAAAGGTAAAAAAAATTAATGGTGATACTTTTTTAGTCTCATTAAATAAATCACACAATGATATAGAGCTCGAAGAATATAGTGATGATATGAATATCCTATGAGTAGTAAGAAAAAACTTATGAAATATCGCAAGCGCTAAGTTGGTTCAATAGTATTTTAAACTAAAACTCTAATTTCATTAATTCAAACTTTAACAAACTATAAGTCAAGTATTTATCATTGACTTTTTTTGGAAGTGCAATATCAGCTGGATACTCTGCAAGAAGATCAAAAATGATCTTTTCTACTTTCGAAATTATGAGTGTGTTGATTTTTTTCTGATCAGCATCTGGAAGTTTAAGTAGATTATTTTTATACTTTAAAATTGCTTTATTGATTCATACTTGATATTGGAAATCAAGTTTCTCTTTTATCATATCATAGAAGCTTTGATCATTATGAGATAGTCACTTCTTAGCAATACATTGTCATTCATAGTCAACTGAAACCTTTGCTGCTGATTCTGCACTACATCTATTCGGGTATGTTTTCCCATCCACTCAACAAACAGGTGCAAACTCCATCGTACATATAATATTTTCTGCATACGTTCCAGAAAATATGAAGAAAGATAGTAAAAATACTGAAATCATTTTTCTCATAATTATATATCATTAAATGTTAAAAATAAGTACTTAAGCTATATAATATAAATTAATGCTTAATTGGGAAATAAATCTTTAGAAAAGTCTCAGTTTTTTGTAATTTTCTTGAATAATATGTTATATTTAAAGTATCTTAGATTATTTATAAACTTTATATATGAAAAAAATATTATTTATTACCTCTAGCGTTCTTCTTCTCTTAATATGTTTCTATTCATGAGTTGATGCAAGATGAGGAGGGTGAGGGGGAAGTGGGAGCTGATGAGGAGACATTATTTGACTTGCTGTTGCTTGAATTATATATGCTATCTATGAGGTCAGGAGAAGAAAAATGATAAAAAAAGCAAAGCAAGACTTGGAAAATGCTTTGAAAGAAGATTCTTCCTGGGATGTGAAATGATTAGAAAAGGTTGTTTCAGAAGTATTTATGAAATACCAAAATGCTTGGAGTGAAAAAAGATTACTTTCAGTAAAAGATTATATGACCAACTCTTATTATGAGAAAGCTCGTAAGACACTAGAGCAGGACCTCAAATGAAAGAAAAATATAATTAAAAACATAACGATTCAAGGTCTTACATTAATGTCCGTAAGAGATAATCCTTGAAAAGATTGAGACATGTTTGCTATGGAAGTTTCTGCTTCGATGATTGACTATACGGTTGATGAAAACACTTGAAATTTTATTTGTTCAACTATGACAAGAAAAAAACATGAGTGGAATGGAAAATATGAAAAAAGAGCTATGAACGAAAGTTCAGATTTTAAAGAATATTATATTTTTATAAGATCTAACGGGAAGTGGTTATTAAATAATATAAAACAAAAATTCTCAATTGTATGAGATATAATAAAATTGTCAGAAAAAGATTTAAGAAAGGTCTTAGAAAATGAGAAAAATTCTGATGAAGTGAATGATGATGTTTTTTATAAAGAGTAGAATAAATAAGATTTATAAAGAAATCTTAAAAAATACTATCACGTTCCTTTCTATATACTCTTTCAATAAAAAAATACCTCTTTTCATATCTCACAGATTGAAGGATCTTTAGGCAATACAATATATCAATCAATTTTTGCTTTTACTTCTATTCTGTCACCATTTTCGAGTATATCATATCAAATAGTATCTCATTTTTTATATTGCGTAAAACTATATGGTATTCACTTTTCATACTCAAATCACCCTGTAAAAGTATGTTTATATTTCATATGAACGTGATTTGATTGTTCTTCATCTCAGATACTTTGAACTCAATTAGTATCAGAAAATGAGAACTCTTTCGTATCTCATTGATTCATGTTTTGATATACCTTTCTTCATTTTGTCATACCAAGTGTTACAAGGAAATTTATTATCGACTGGTAAGAGTTTACTGCTCACTCTGGAGAATTATGATTTCAAGCTTCAAAAGTAAATCAATATCCTCATTTGAAATTGATATAATCAGAGAGTCATTGATAAATAGGTTTTCCAGCATTGTTTTTAGAAAGGTTCGCCCAATCTACGGCAATATTCTGGATCCCTAAGCTTTGAGCACATTCGTTGTATCATTCGATTCAAGAAAACAAATAGGGTTTTGCTCTTGGTGAACTAACGGTATGTAAATCTAACCATTTGCTAGGTTTTTGAGTATCTATTAATTCTTTGATTTCTTTTCCTCTGGTTTGTTCATAATTATTTTTTATGACTTTTGATGGCACTCAATGAACCACTCTATTAAGATCATCTTCTACAAACCTAACATTTTTCTTAAGTGCTAATTCATTTCATTTTAAGATTAATATAATTTTTCACTTGTATATAGGAATAGTTCCTTTCTCTACTTGTAATTTAAAATGATTCAAAGCTTCAACTCACGCTGGTTCATTTCCATGTACTCCAGCAGAAATTCATACTGTTTCTCATGGTTTACCAGTATCAAAGAATCAAGTATTTGATACTTGATTCCCATTGAGATGAATATACTGTTGAAATTTTAATCACATATATAAGAATACTATTAAATGCCTTTTAATATAAAATAACTAATATTGATATATAGTCAATTTTTTTACAGGTTTCCTATTATAAATAATAAAAAATAGCTTTCTCAGCTATTTTTTTATTTTACAATTTTATTTTTTCATTCAATAATCAAGATCACAATAGTCATTTTCATTTCTGCGCGGTTCACTTTTTCTTATCTATCTTGATATCATCTTCGTTATGAAATATAATCCCCTTATTCTTACTCGACTTTTCAAAAGAATAGAGTGATTTTCCATTACCTCTATCTTTCCAAATCACGTACTCTCTTCATTCAAACGAGAAAAAAGAGACATTACGCCCATTATTTATAATTCTTTCCTCTTTGCTATTATATAGGTCTGAATATCAATAAGAGTTTTCTTTTATATAAAAATATGTCTCTCATCAAATCTCTTTATATTCGATATGTCAAAATGTATCTCTGTTAAAATCGATTTTTTTATTGGTTTCTAAATCTAAAATGATATCTTCTGGATGAGCCCTTCCAACTACTTTCCTTAGTGTTATATACCTCTTCTTATGTAAATATTTTTTAACTGAATCATCATCATGCAGTCACATAGACTCAGCGATCGGAACATAATACTTATCTGGAATTTCATTCAAGTGTAATCTATCCTTAGAAGTATCTATTAAATAACAAGGGTGATAATCAGATTCTCATACGACTATACATCAATCAAGCCATGCTATTTCATGTACTGAATTAAATATTTCTGGCTTAAATCAAAACTTATCTATTTCTCAGTTCTTATAAGTGAATATTTTATTATTTTTTTCCAATGAAGAGCTCAAAAACATAAATCATTTTCAATTATCATAGATAATTTTATATACACTCCCGTCAACTTCAATATATTTATATCCATCAAGCTGAACAATTTTATTCTCTTCTCATGCCTCTGATTTTGTTGATAGTAGTTTATCTATTTCTAAACGAGTAACTAATCTTTCTAATTCTATGAGTATATTTTTATAAGATAATAATTCTTTTAATTTTCCGGCCTCATCTAAAGAAATAGAATTAAATTTTAAATCTTTTTCAATAAGGTCTTCATAGTAATCAGAGAATACATATCTAAAGTTAGGAGCTGAACTAGACAAGGTATCTGCAGATAAGAATAAGTCTTTAAATGCATTTAAATCTTTTTCTCAAACTGATTTATCTTGATTCACAATTTTTGAAAAGGTATCACTTATATTCGAAAAAAAGCCTTTTTTTGTTTTAAAGTCTTTCAGTCATGGAGTTTGAACTTGTCACGTTTCCTTCAATGTTTTTCTGAGAATTACTTCAAATAATCTTTTAGCATCTTGTGATCATAGTGCCTCGAGTTCATCTTCACATACTTGATTTCCAGTGATAGTGTTTTTTGTGCTTCCCATAATAGATATATGTTAATATTATTTGTTACAGAATAATATTAACATATATCTTACAATGAAGCAAAATAATTACTTTTAAGCCAACTACTCAATATTCTTTTTCTTGTTCTTGAGAATAAAATTTATAATAAACTTCTTGAACTGATTTTTGAATATTATTATAGTCAGGTAAAACCTTATCAATTCATTCTATAATCATCATTTCATAAAAAGTTTTATATATACTTTTTTCTAAAACTTTAAAGCTTTCTCAAGTTTCAAATTGTAATATATCTCATACTATTACTTCCTTAAACTTTCCTGTATTCAATCTTCATTCAATTGTTTTTTTTCAGCCTAATAAGAAAGACTTATAAGGTTCTTCTAAATAAAAAAATAGCTATATAAGTCGGTTTTATTTCTTTAATTATTATTAGAGATGCTTCGTATTGATTTTTATAGTTTCAAGTAAGTTCTCATTATAACTTTTCTCTTCAGTCCACAACTAATAAATTATCAAATGTAATTTTTTGTCACTTATATACGACTTCTTTCAAATCATCCTTTATCCTATATCACATTTTCTCTACTTCTTTTAGCGATATTTCACTTCACTCATATAATATCTTTCACTCTTTGATATCAATAGTTATTTTATCAATTGTAGCTACAAATTCTTCTGACTTTCAAACTCTTTCTCAATTTATAGTAATATAACTTGAACCTCATACGATATCTCAGTTAAATACTGAACCTCAAGATATACCTCAATAATTCGTTTTCTTATTAATTTTTATTAAAATCTCTCAAATTCTTATATCTCAAATAGTAGAACGTATTATTCAAGTATTTTTATTGACAGTAATATCTCAACTCACAGTTTTAATTCTTCATTTGTTAGTACCAACCTCTACTTCTCAAGAAATTGTCTCTATAGTTCAATCTAAATTTTCAATTACATCAACTGATCATGAAAATGTTATAATATCTCACTCAACATTTCAAGAAACTTCTACATCTCAAGAAACTGTGTTTATGATTCTGGTGTTATCAATGTTTCATCAAATTTTCACATATTTAGTGGTTGTATCTATATCTTCATTTAGGTCTCACTTTATATCATAATTTTTTGATTTCTTAATATTATTTTCTATATACTCTCAAATTACTTTACCCCCTTCAATATTAGTAACCTTATTTCCTTCAATATTCCTTCCGTTATGAATAACCGTACAACTATCTTTATCTTCAACAAGAGTAACTTCTCAGTCAGCTGGATTAACTTTGATACCTTCACATCACATATTATTTTTCAATTAACTAATTAAGATATTTTTAGTGTATCATACTATTAGCTTTAAAACAAGCAATACTATAATAGAAGATAATTAATATATATTTCCAACAGAAATAAAAACAGCTATAAATAGCTGTTTTTATTTCTTTAAATTTCATTGGAGGTGCTTCATATTGATGTAAGTGAACTTTTGGAGATGGTTAAGAATATTGATTTTAGTGAGTTGAAGTGATTTTTAAAGATACTGCATTTATAAGAGTTCAACTTTAAAACCAACTACTCAATATTCTTTTTCTTGCTCTTGAGAATAAAATTTATAATAAACTTCTCGAACTCATTTTTGAATATTATTATAGTCAGGTAAAACCTTATCAATTCATTCTATAATCATCATTTCATAGAAAGTTTTATATATACTTTTTTCTAAAATTTTAAAGCTTTCTCAAGTTTCAAATTGTAATATATCTCATACTATTACTTCCTTAAACTTTCCTGTATTCAATCTTCATTCAATTGTTTTCTCTCAGCCTAATAAGAAGGACTTATAAGGTTCTTGTATTTCAAAAGTGTAAATCATTTTATTAAAATTAAAGTATATCTTTTATAACCTTAATTGCTTCGTTAAAATCAGTGACAACAAATATTTGATTTGGAGCAAGTTTTTTATAGAAATCATTTGCTTCCTTATATGTTCATACTAAAATTACTTTTTTTCAAGGTCCTATAGCTAAAGAAACTTCTGAAGAGGTTCATCATCCCATTCCACAGACCACAATAATATCACTTGATAGTATGTTTATATAATTTCTTCCAGCTCTCATATTAGTTGATATAGGAATATATTCTGAAAAAGTAGCTCTACATCAGTTGGTAAAATTCACAATATTAGTCATCAGTTTTCCTTCGCTCACTTAAGTGCCTCATTCATAAATCACTCATTTCGTCACCCGGTAAGAGTAACGTAATTCTTTTCAGCAGAAAACTTCCCTATTTCATAGGCATTCGTTATATCCTGCTCTGTTGCATTTTTTCCAGGTCACATAACTCAAATTATTGTTTTCATATGTATTAGAATTGGTAATAAATTATATAACTTTGTGAAATAAAATAATTACTTTTTTAACAAAACATCATTGTTGTTTAAATTTGCTATCTTTTTAATAATAATCTCTGACGTTTTTATATATAACTCATCACATTTAATATCTAATTCCAACATATTTTCTGGGTCTTTGTTATAGATCAATTTATATAACCTATATGTTAATCAATGTAAAACTGGGTTTCTGTAATCAGTATAAAAGTTATCAAAATCATCCTTTTCATTATTTGTAATAATATTAATATTTTTTAATGTACTGGTAATTTTTTTAAAAGAAAATTTATCAGTATTTATTATTTCATTTTGTCTATCTATTAAACTTAGATTCTTTCACGAAATCCGACTGCATTGAAAAATATCTTGATAAGAGGTAAAATAATATTAATTATTTTAGTCCTTAATAAAGATATAAATGAATAAATGATGAACTCACATAAGTGAGA
>Ga0228614_1000358_pt1 | contig 27050 bp, 28 predicted proteins | sample 15DmetaG_FD_190531 | JGI IMG/M metagenome (GOLD analysis project Ga0228614, IMG submission 190531) | Seawater microbial communities from Monterey Bay, California, United States - 15D | ecosystem: Environmental > Aquatic > Marine > Coastal | place: USA: California | collected 2016-10-13
ACCGATAGTGTAATTTCAATTGGAAATAACGCTTTTTCTCATAATAACATTATGACTAGCATAACTATTCCTGATAGTGTGACCACTATTGGAAATTACGCTTTCGCATTCTGCAATGAGGTAACTAGTATTACGATAGGAAGCGGTGTGACTTCACTTGGAGAGACGGCTTTTGGATATTCGCCAGTGACTTCATTGAACTGCCTCGCTACAACTGCCCCTACTTTGGCAGCACAGGGCTCATTCTCGAGTCTAATGACAACAGAAATACACGTCCCTGTTGGGGCAACAGGTTACGGCACAACTTATGGAGGTTTAACGGTTATTTATGACCTATAAAAATTATGAAATACGCATTAATTGATACGGAGGGATTTATCCTCGAAACATCTGCAGAAGAGCTAACAAGTGTCCCCGACATTTACAGCGTTGTAGAAATCACAGACGAACAAGCTCTACAGCTTGAGTCATCAAGTTCGCCACTATTTTTAATTAATGGAAACTTGGTTAGCCTTAGAGGTAAGCTTTGGGCAGAAAATCCAGAGCCAATGAAAGAAGTGATTAGGCGGAAGCGAAACAATCTGCTAGCTAATTCCGATTGGACGCAATTAAGTGATTCTCCGCTTGACGAAGATACTCGTTCTGCTTGGGCTACCTATCGCCAAAACTTGCGTGACCTTACGGATAACATCGACGAGAATGGTGAAGTAGATTATCCAGTGGCACCATAAATCAGAATAAATAGAATTATGGCTAAACCAAATTCAAGACAAGGATTGATCGATTATTGCTTAAGAGCGCTTGGAGCTCCAGTGATTGAGATTAATGTTGATGAAGATCAATTGGAAGATCGTATCGATGAAGCAATGCAATTTTATCAGGAATACCACTCTGATTCAATTGTTAGAAATTATCGTAAACATTTAGTTACTGCGGATGATGTAACAAATAAGTATGTTACCCTTCCAGACTCTATGATTTTTGTTAATGGTGTTTGGCCAATTAATGCTAGTTCTACTCAAGCAGGAATGTTTTCTGTTGAATACCAAATGCACTTAAACGATTTGTATAATCTACGTCATCCAGGTGTTCTTATTGATTATGAAATGACTAAGCAATATATGTCTCTTATTGATCTTAAGATTAATGGAATGAGTCAAAGGAGTACATTTTCTCGTCACCAAAATAGAATTTATATCGAAGGTGATGATTTAGAAGAAGGAATTTATATAATTGTTGAAGGGCACGAAGTTTTAGATCCCGATACATATACTGATATTTACAATGATATGCTTTTAAAGAAATATCTTACTGCTCTTATTAAACGCCAGTGGGGATTAAATCTTATTAAGTTTGAAGGAATGCAACTGCCTGGTGGAGTAACACTCAATGGCCGTCAAATATACGATGATGCTACTCAAGATATTGAAAAGATCGAAGAAACGATGCAACTAACTTATGAGAAACCGACTGACTTTTTTGTTGGATAATGTATTATGCCACGAAACGTTTATTTTTCACACGGTACTCAGAACGAGCAACATCTTTATGAAGATATTATCATAGAGAGTCTTCGTATATATGGTCATGAGTGCTATTATATACCAAGAACAATTGTTAATGAAGACTCGATTTTTAACGAAGATTTATTAAGTAAATTCGGTGAAGCATACATGATTGAGATGTATGTTGATAGTGTTGATGGTTATGAAGGTGACGGAAATCTATTAAGTAAGTTCGGATTAGAGGTTAGGAATCAAATTAGTTTTGTTCTTTCTCGTAAGAGATGGAATAATTTAATTGGTAGATTTGGTAATGATCCAAATGAACTTATTCGCCCAAATGAGGGAGACTTAATTTATTTACCACTTGTTAAAGGATTATTCGAAATCCGTTATGTTGATGGTGATACACCGTTCTATCAACTGCAAAATATGCCAACGTATAAACTTACGTGTGAGCTATTTGAATATAGTAATGAAGCTATTGATACTGGTATAGAAGAGGTTGATTCATTCGAAACAAATTTTGCTACTCGTACTACACTTACTTTAGGAGCTGGTTCTGGTTCATTCATTGTTGGCGAAGATATTACACAAACAATTAGTGGAAGTCCTAATATTACTATATCTGGAGAAATTGCTGAAGTACGAAGTAACGAAGTTGATGTAGTTGGTATAGAATCAAGTGATAATAGTAATATATCGTTTAGTATTACAGATGGCATAGTTGGTAATTTAATTGGTGAAAAATCTGCGGCTTCATACGCTATTACACTAAAAGATACATTTACGCCAATTGATACAAATGATAAGTTTGCAGACAATGAAGAGTTTGAGTCAATTGGAAATAACTTTATAGATTTTACAGAAATTAACCCATTTGGAGAAGTAGATATTATATAATATGTTAGACGGAGTACATTTCTATAATCAGACGCTAAAGAAGTCTGTTGCTGTATTTGGAACGATTTTTAATAATCTTAAGATTGTTCGTAAAGGAACAAGCGAAACTCGCGTGCCACTAGCATATGGCCCAAAAAGTAAATTTCTTGCTCGTATACAGCAAGATGCTGATTTAGAAGATCAAAAATTAGCAATTAAACTACCAAGGATGAGCTTTGAGATTACGTCAATAGATCGAGATTCTGCGTCAGCTTTAAATAAAAGTAATACTAAATTGTTTGATGTTTCGGGTACGGAATTAAGTAAAGGCGTTTTACGCCAATCTGTTCCATACACTCTTGGGATGCAATTGAATATTCTTGCTAAAACCCAAGATGAAGCTCTACAGATATTTGAACAAATTCTCCCTACATTTGTTCCAGAATATACCGTTGCTATTAAGGATATGGATGGTATAGGAAATTCTGTAGATGTACCGATTGTACTTACTGGCACAACTATTGAAGATGACTATGAAGGGGATTTTACAACTCGAAGAACTATAGTATATACGCTTGATTTTGAAATGAAAATTAGGTTTACTGGTCGTGTTACTAATAAACCAGTCATTCGCGTTGTTACAGCGGATCTTTATAATAATTCGACTGAAACATCTGCTATTGAACCGGTTGATCGTGTTAAAACCGAGTTAGGTTCTGCCGATGATACTCCTGATGATTTTACTACAAACACCACGTTTGGATTTGATGATGAAAACTAAAACTGATATTTTAACTGCGCTTGAAACAAACCTTCCCCAACAATTAAAAAAGATAAAAACTGAGGTAGCTCAGACTGAGATTGTTGCTGACACAGAGGAAGATTATGTTTATTCAAGAGATAAGATTAAAGAGTTAATCGAAAAGGCAGAAGAAGCTATTGATAATATGATGGCTCTTGCTAGTGAGACTGAGCATCCAAGAGCATTCGAAGTTCTTGCTGGTATGTTTAAGACTACTACTGATATGATGGATCAATTGATCACACTTCAAAAGAAGAGAAAAGAATTGACGCAATCAGAAGAACAAAAAGCATCAGCTTCTTCTGGTAGTACGACAAATAATGCAATCTTTGTTGGTTCTACTACTGAACTACAAAAGTTTTTGAGTAATAATAATAATGACAATAGTTAATGGTGAAGCGGGATATTTAGGAAATCCGCTCGTAAAAAGAGATGGTATTAACCAAAACTTTTCACAGGAGGAAGTTGCTGAATATGTAAAGTGTATGAAAGATCCGATATACTTTGCGGAAAAGTATATTAAAGTAATCTCGTTAGATGACGGATTAGTACCATTTAAACCGTATGAATATCAAGAAAGGATGTTCAAGCACTTCAATGAGAATAGATTCTCTATTGTTCTTGCATGTCGTCAATCGGGTAAATCAATTAGCACCGTCATTTATATTTTATGGTATGCAATCTTTCATCCAGAAAAAACTATTGCGATTCTAGCAAATAAGGGAGCCACAGCGAGAGAGATGCTTTCTCGCGTTACTCTTGCGCTCGAGAATCTTCCGTTCTTTCTCCAGCCAGGATGTAAGGCGTTAAATAAGGGTAATATCACATTTGCTAATAATACAAAGATTGTTGCAGCTGCAACATCTGGTTCATCAATTCGTGGTCTATCTGTCAATCTTCTGTTCCTTGATGAATTTGCCTTCGTTGAAAATGCGGCTGAATTCTATACTTCAACATATCCTGTTGTTTCGGCTGGTAAAGAAACGAAGGTTATTATTACATCTACAGCAAATGGAGTTGGTAATATATTTCATCGTCTATATGAAGGTGCTGTTCAAGGTACTAATGAGTTTAAAGCATTTAGAGTCGATTGGTGGGATGTTCCTGGTCGTGATGAAGAGTGGAAAAAACAAACGGTATCAAATACTTCAGAGCTTCAATTCGAACAAGAATTCGGTAACTCCTTTCATGGTACGTCAAATACGCTTATATCTTCAAATACATTATTAGAGTTAAAAGCACAAAATCCAGTAGAAGTTCGAAATGATGTGTTTGTTTATGAACGACCTAAAGACGGTTATCGATATATTATGACAGTTGATGTGTCAAAGGGAAGAGGCCAAGATTACTCGACATTTAATATTATAAAAATGGCTGATGATGGATTCTCTCAGGTTTGTACATATAGGAATAATCTAGTATCTCCAATGCTTTTCCCTGATATTATTGTCAAAATGGCATCTTTATACAATAATGCTATGGTAATAATTGAAAACAATGATGCTGGACAGGTTGTATGTAATCATGTTTATTATGATTATGAATATGAAAACACGTTTGTATCTTCGTCAGTTAAATCAGATGGTATTGGTGTAATGATGTCCAAACGAGTAAAGAGAATAGGATGCTCGAATCTTAAAGATATTATAGAACTAAAGAAATTAAAAATAGTTGACAGTGCAACTATTGATGAATTATCAACTTTTGAAGTCAAAAAAAATAGTTACTCAGCCTCGGTTGGAAATCATGATGATTTGGTTATGAATCTAGTTATGTTTGCATGGTTTATTTCTTCTGACGCATTCGGAGATTTGTCTGATCGAGATTTAAAGTCTTTATTATATGAAGATAGAGTAAAACAAATGGAAGAAGATATTACTCCTGTAGGAATTATTGACGATAAGAATGTAATTGAAAGTACGCGAGTATACGATGATATGATTGATACTATGAATGAGTGGAATAATCTCTAAATATCGATTAGTATAAATAGAAATCTAACCGATTTGAATCACATCTTATTATGCAACTTATTATTCAACTAAACTAACTGAAAGGAAAAACAAAATGGGTTTTCAAGTATCACCTGGAGTCGAGGTTAAAGAAATCGACTTAACTAATGTAATACCTGCAGTATCTACCTCTATTGGTGGTTATTCTGGGTATTTTCGTTGGGGTCCTGTAAACGAAATTGGTCTTGTAAGTTCTGAAAAAGAGCTTGCTAGTAAATTTGGTTCACCAGACGCCGCACACACACAATCTTTTTTGACTGCTGCTTCATTCTTGAAGTATGGTAATGCATTAAAGGTTGTTCGAGCCGGGAGCGAGAGCAGCGGCTTGCTTAATGCCTGGGCTGGTGTACACGAAGTTCTTAACGGAGGTATTGAGGGCATAACACTCAATTCTGTTCCAACTGAATTTAGCACTAATATTACTGCTACAACTGGTCTTCACATCGTTGAAACTGATGGTGAAGGTAGTGAAGCAGTTATTGAACCACGCTTTGACATTAATGCAATAACAACTGCGAGTGGTTATCAATTGACTGCAATTGATCCAACTACGTTGAGCGATGGTTCTCATACTATTACAGTACAAGGCGAAAGTGTATCATTCGATGTAGCATCTGGTGCTGTAACAACTGATATTCCAGGTCTTGGAATTTATGTTCCTGCAGATCCTACTGGCGCAATTACAGTTACTGATACTGTTGCATCTCCTGACGTTGTCGTTACTGATGTAGCTTTAACTGGTACTGCTGTATCATTTACATCAACTGCTGCAGGTGCTTCTCCAGCTGGAGATTTCTTCGATGGTGAAATTCTTACAGTTTATACAACAAGTGGTGATGATACTTCTCCTTCCTTTACAATTAGCGTAACGAATAATTCTGGAACACCTGAATTTGCAATTGCTGCAGGTACTCCTGACGTTTCATTGTTTGATACATTTCCTGCTTCAGTAAATGATCTTAAAGTGTTTCGTGCGAACGGTGATGTAGTTGACGGACTATTTGTCGATCCTGCATACGAGATCGCGGCTATTGCTTCTACTGCGGATGGTTCTGGATATGTAATTGCTAACACAACTGTAGGTATTAGTCCTGACGGCGTTGCTGGTAATGCAGTTAGCGTTGATGCTAGCAACTTTACTTTCGACGAACAAGAAACCGAATTTAGATCTGGTGCATTTATTGCAAATGAGGAAGCATTCGAATTGATGTATTCTACAATTACTAACGAATCTCTTCCTGGTTTGCTTTTTGCAAAATACCCTGGTGAGCTTGGTAATTCTCTTGGAGTGTATATCATTGACGCCGCTTCATGGTCTGATACACCAACACATATTCAAGGAAACTTCGATGGTGCACCTGTACCACAACCAACTGTTGAAGGTTTTGATAATCCAGATGATGGTAAGACATTTGTTCACGTTATTGTATACGATAAAGAAGGTTTGATTACTGGAACAAAAGGTGCAGAACTTGAAAAATGGGCATTCTTAGAGCGTGACGCTGGAGCAACAGCTGCGGATGGTTCAAATAACAACTATCAAGATGTTATTAATGCAAATTCAAATTACATCTATATTGCCCGACCAACAGTTGGTAGCTCAACGCCATATGAATTTAGTGATGGTGCTGATGTTGCTGAAGCTGGTATTGCTGAAGCAGGAGATATTAATGCTGGTTTGGATGTTCTAGCCGATGCAGAAACAGTTGATGTTAATCTTCTCTTTGCGCAAAACGAAGTAAGCGGAAACACTGTTTCTAATTACTTGATGACAGTTGCTTCATCTCGTAAGGATGCAGTAGCATTTGTTTCACCACCGATTTCTGCTTCTACTGGTAATAATCCTTTGGATGCTGTTACAAAATCAATCGGTGGATTGCCAAGAGGTATTGAAGGTTCATATGCAGTATTTGATTCAACTGCGTTATACGTATACAATAAGTATGCTGATAATTACGTTTGGATTCCTGCTTCTGGTCATATGGCTGGTCTTTGTGCTAAGACAGATGATCTTGCAGAGCCTTGGTTCTCGCCTGCTGGTTACAATCGTGGAGGTCTATTAGGCGTTACTAAACTTGCGTTTAATCCTAAACAAGCTGAAAGAGACGAACTCTATAAAGCTGGTATTAATCCAATCGTATCATTCCCTGGACAAGGTATCTTGCTCTTCGGTGATAAGACTGCTCAAGCAAAGCCAAGTGCTTTCGACCGTATCAACGTTCGTAGATTGTTTATCGTTCTTGAAAAAGCGATTGCAACTGCTGCTAAGTATCAATTGTTCGAACTGAATGATGAATTCACTCGTGCGATGTTCAGAAATATGACAGAGCCTTTCCTACGGGATGTTAAAGGTCGTCGTGGTATTACTGACTTCTTGGTTGTATGTGATGAAACTAACAATACTGGTGAAGTGATTGACACTAACCGTTTTGTTGCTGACATCTACATTAAACCAGCTCGTTCGATTAATTTCATCACTCTTAACTTCATTGCTACTCGCACAGGAGTTGATTTCAGTGAAATCGTTGGTAAATAATTATAAATAAAGAAAGGAAATAACTATTATGAGTAACGTAGATGATTTTAAATCAAAACTAATCGGAGGAGGCGCTCGCGCCAATCTCTTTCAAGTTGATATAACAGGTGGCATTGATTCAGGAAGGTTATTGGAATTTATGTGTAAAGGCGCTCAGCTGCCCGCAAGTGTTATAGCACAAATTGATGTACCGTATCGCGGTCGTCAGTTGAAGGTTGCGGGTGACCGTACATTCGAAAACTGGACAATTACTGTTTTCAATGACAATGATAGCAAACTTCGAGGCGAATTCGAAGCTTGGATGAACGATATTAATGCACATGCAAATAATACTGGTGAACTAGATCCATCCGCCTATCAAGTGCAGTTAAATGTTGTACAGCTCGACAGAAAAGGTAATCCAACTAAAAACTACAAAATTGTAGGAGCATTCCCAGTGAATATCTCTGCTATTGATCTTAGCTATGATGCTAATGACGCAATTGAAGAATTCACAGTTGAGTTTGCTTATCAATATTGGACAACTGGTACAGGCGGCGCAGACGAAGGAATTACAAGCTAACTTATAAGAATAAATGAACTATCCCGCTAGGGCTTAAAAACCTTAGCGGGATTTTTTATATAAATAAACTATATGGAATTATTTGGATATCAGATTACTAAAAAGATAGCTTCAAAAGAAGTTAAAAAGGAAAAAGAAGTAATATCATTTGCTCCAAAACCAGAAGATGATGGTGTATCAGCTACAGTAGCAGCTGGTGGATATTATGGGCAATATGTTGATTTAGATGGTACAGCATCATCTAATGATAGAGATCTAATAATTAAATATAGAGAAGCAGCACAACAGCCAGAATGCGATTCGGCTATTAGTGATATTGTAGATGCTGCTATTGCTTCAGCTAATAACGGTGCTCCTGCCGATCTTGTTCTCAATGATTTAGAACAACCAGATAGCATTAAGAAGAAAATAGCTGAAGAATTTAATAATGTATTATCACTTTATAAATTTAATAAGACAGGAGAAAACCTATTTCGTAAATGGTATGTAGATGGACGCATATATTTCCATGTTATCATTGATGAAAAAAATCCAAAAAGAGGAATCTTAGAATTGCGACCGGTTGAATCTCTTTTTATGAAGAAGATAAAGGAGGTCAAAAAGGTAACAGACGCAAAAACAGATGTAGCTACACAAAAAGTGGTTAATGAGTATTATGTATACTCAGAGGATTATAGCGGATCGGGAGCAGGTGTTGTAGGTAGCGGTAATCAAAGTTCAGTGTCTGGTGTAAAGATTTCGAAAGAAGCTATTATTAATGTATCATCAGGTCTTTTAGATGCTACACAAAAGAGAGTTGTATCGTATTTACACAAAGCTTTAAAACCGGTTAATCAGCTTCGGATGATGGAAGATTCGTTGGTGATGTATCGTTATTCACGTGCTCCAGAAAGAAGAATCTTTTATATCGATGTTGGCAATTTGCCAAAGGGTAAAGCTGAAGAATATGTTCAAGGTATTATGAATAAGTATCGTAATAAACTTGTGTATGATGCTCAAACTGGCGATATTAAAGACGATCGTAGACATATGTCAATGCTCGAAGATTTTTGGCTTCCGCGAAGAGAAGGAGGAAGAGGTACAGAAATTACTACTCTTCCAGGTGGAGAAAATCTAGGACAAATCGATGATATTTTATTCTTTCAAAAGAAACTTTATAAAACTCTCAATGTTCCAATCACTCGACTTGATTCAGAAGATTCATTTAATCTTGGTAGAGCTTCAGAAATCTCAAGAGATGAGGTAAAATTTCAGAAGTTTATAGACCGTATTCGTAAGAAATTTTCAACTATTTTGATTGAAGCTCTTCGTATACAGCTTATTCTAAAAGGCATTATTAGTCAATCTGAATGGGAAGAAGTTGCAGAAGATATTTCTATTAACTTTTTAGAAGATAACTACTTTGCTGAACTAAAAGAAAATGAAATATTAAAAGAACGAATTGATATGCTCGATTCGCTAAGCGATCATATTGGTAAGTTCTATTCTACCAAATGGATTCGCAATAATATATTACGTCAAACAGATGAAGACATCGATAGAATTAATAAAGAGATATCATCAGAAGGTGATGATGTAGATGACAACGAAGAAGATCAAGATGTTGAATCAACCAAAATACCGACACAGCCAGATAGTATAGAAGAAGATAATACGGTTCGTAAAGCTTAACTAAAAATGATTGATGAGTAACTGCTATGTCAAATTTAGATAATGTAAATCGTGCAATTTCTGCATGCACAAACAAATAAGTCCGCTGGAAGAAAAGTTAACTCAAAACTAAGAAAATTATAAATAGAATTATGAAAGCACAAGATATATTTAATGGTATTGTTAAAAACGACGAAGAAAGTACTCAAAGAGCATTCGAACAGGCAATTAAAGATAAACTAAACGATGCTCTTGAAGTTCGTAAGGTAGGCCTTACAGCTCAAATTTACAATAAAGCAGAAGAAAAATGAAGCTAATTACAGAACATTTAGAAGCGGTAAACTATATTACCGAAGCAAACGAAAAAGGTGAAAAGAATGTTTTCATCGAAGGCGTTTTTATGCAAGCAGAGCAAGAAAATCGCAATAAAAGAATTTATCCTAAAAACGTACTTTCAGAAGCTACTGCTAAGTACGTTAAGGAGCAGGTTAAAACTGGAAGAGCTGTCGGTGAACTAAATCACCCAGAAGGCCCACAGATTAACCTTGATAAAGTTTCGCACAGAATTACCTCTCTTAAATTTGAAGGTAATGATGTTGTTGGAAAAGCACTAATCCTTGACACACCGATGGGTAAAATTGTGAAAGGTCTCGTTGAAGGTGGAGTTAAGCTTGGTGTTTCAAGTCGTGGTATGGGTACTGTTGAGAGAAGAGAAAACAAATCATATGTTAAGGATGACTTTATCCTTAACACAATTGACATTGTTCAAGATCCCTCTGCACCATCAGCCTTCGTTGAAGGTATTATGGAAGGTGTAGAATGGGTTTGGGATAATGGTCTTCTAAAGCCTCAGCAAATTGAAGAATATGAGACAGAGATCAGAAAAGCATCTTCACGTCGCCTCTCTGAGGCACAAGAAAACGTTTGGCAAGATTTCCTCTCCAATCTCTAATCTAAAAAGAAAGTAAATATATGTCAGAAGATATTATTGAAGACATCACTGAAGAAGCTTTGCTTGAAGATCAGGAGCTTGTGCAGGATACTGCCGAAGAAGTTACTGAAGATCAAAGTTATTCTGATGCAATTAAAAGCGTTCTCTTAGGAGAGTCTAAATCATCTAAAAAAGAATCTGAAGAAGACGAAGAGTCTGATGAAGATGAAGATGAAGATGAAGAAGACGAAATGGAAGAAGGCTATAAAAAGAAAACTGAATCTGAAGAAGACGAAGAGTCTGATGAAGAGGAAGATGAAGAAGAAGAAGAAATGGAAGAAGCTGCTAAAGCTCCTACTGCAACTGGTGATGCTAAATCTGCTGTTATCGTTAAAGATGCAGAAGCTGAAGCTGCTACTACCGCTGCTGATATTAAAAAATCATCAAAAGCTGGTACACAACCAAAAGCAGCCGGTGATGCTAAGTCAGTTAAAGCAACTGATGAGACAGATTCAATTAAATCTGTTGATGCAGCGTCTAAAACTAAAGCAAGTGCAAAAACAGAGGATCTTGATATCCTTATTTCTGCTGAAGCAAATCTAACTGAAGACTTCAAAGCAAAGGCATCTACGTTATTCGAAGCTGCTGTATCTAAAAAGATTGTTGCTGAAAAAGCTCGTTTGGAAGAAGAATACGAACAAAATCTAGTTGAAGAAGTTACTGAAATTAGAGAAAGCCTTGTTACTAAGATTGACGACTATCTTAATTATGTCGTTGAATCATGGGTTGAGGAAAATCAAATTGAAGTAGATTCTAAGCTACGTACTGAAATTGCTGAAGGCTTTATGGATTCTCTTAAGAATCTATTTGTTGAAAGCTATATCGAAGTACCTGAAGCAAAGACTGATTTGTTTGATAAGCTTGAAAGCGAAACTGCAATTATGAAGGAAGAGCTTGAATTAGCGGAAGCTGAAGCGCTTGAACTTTCTGAAAAAGTTGAGCAACTTTCTCGCGAGAAGATTCTTTCAGAACAAACTAAAGATCTTGCTTCTACACAAGTAGAAAAGATGAAAGCACTTACTGAAGAAGTTGAATTTGTATCCGAAGAAGCATTTGCTGAAAAGGTTGCAACAATCAAATCATCAGTATTCTCTTCTTCAAAATCTGATGATATCGTTGAAGAAACAGATTCAGAAATCGAAACAATCGTAGAAGGCGAAAGCGATATTAACGAGAATGTCTCTAACGACATGAAAAAATATCTCTCAGCTCTTACACGAATTAAAGAAAACAATCCCAACGGTAAATAATTTACCACACTTAAAAACAACAATAGAAAGAAATTAATTAATATGTTTAATTCAGAAACAGACATTAAAAAGTGGGCACCTGTGCTTGAGCACGCTGATGCGCCTGCTATTCAAGATAACTACCGCAAAGCTGTAACAGCTAAGCTTCTTGAGAACACTGAAGTTGCTCTTAAGCAAGAAGCTTCTGCATATGGTTCTCTTAACGAAAATAACCAAACAACTGGTGCTGTAAGCAATTTCGATCCAGTTCTTATCTCACTTGTACGTCGTGCAATGCCAAACCTTATCGCTTATGATATTGCTGGTGTTCAGCCAATGAGTGGTCCAACTGGTCTTATCTTCGCGATGAAGAGCCGTTATAACGACACTGCATCTAGCCCAAGTGGTACTAAGATTGGTACAGACGATGCCGAAGCACTTGGTCTTGATGAGCCTAATACAGCGTTCTCTGGAACAGCTGCAGGTTCTCTTGCTGGTGTTGATGGTATTGCTTTACCAAAAGCTACTGGTGAAGCACTTAGTGGTTCTGCTTTCGGTGATATGGGTTTCACAATCGAGAAAGCTTCTGTTGAAGCTAAAACTCGTGCCCTTAAAGCTGAATACACAATGGAGCTTGCTCAAGATCTTAAAGCTATCCACAACTTGGATGCTGAATCAGAACTTGCAAACATCCTTTCAACTGAAATCCTTGCTGAAATCAATCGCGAAGTTATCCAAACTATCAACGCAGTTGCTAAGCCTGGTTTCCAAAATGATGCTGGATCTCCAGTTGCTCCTATTTTCGACCTTGCAGCTGATGCTGACGGTCGTTGGGCAGTTGAAAAGTTCAAGAGCCTTATGTTCCAAATCGAGATCGAAGCAAATGAAATTGCTAAGGAAACTCGTCGCGGTAAAGGTAACTTCATCGTATGTTCAAGTAACGTAGCTTCAGCTCTTGCTGCAGCAGGTTCTCTTGATTACGCTCCAGCTCTTGCAACTAACCTTCAAGTTGACGACACTGGTAACACTTTCGCAGGTGTTCTTAATGGTCGCACTAAGGTTTACATCGACCCATATGCATCTGCTGACTATGTAACAGTTGGATATCGTGGAACTAATCCATACGATGCTGGTATGTTCTATTGCCCATATGTACCACTTACTATGGTACGTGCAGTTGACGAAGCAACTTTCCAACCGAAGATTGCTTTCAAGACTCGTTATGGTATGCAACAGAATCCGTTCGTTGGAACTGCAACAGGTGTTGGAACAGTTGACACAAATCCTTACTTCCGTACATTCAGCGTTGCTAATATCAACGTTGCTGGCTAATTAAGTAAGTCATAATACTTCATTTAAGTGGAGGTCTTTCGAGGCCTCCACTTTTTTTATATAAATATATGTATGACACAACTAACAGATAATTTTAATATGCTCTCGCCAACTGGTTTTAGAGTAACGATCGAATCTCCTAAGTTTTCAAATCTTGAATATTTTATTACTACGTTCAGTCTTCCAACAGTATCATTAGGAGAGACTGAGGCAGCGTATCGAAACTATCAGGGGTTTGTAGCAGGTGATAAAGTAACATACGATGCAGTTGATTTAACTTTCATGGTCGATGAAGATATGAATAATTACATAGAAGTATTTAATTGGATTCAGTCTAATGCAAAGGATCACCTCTCTGCTAAACACGATATTATACTATCAATATTATCAAGTCACAATAACGTGAATAAACAGATCAAATTTATAAATGCGTTACCAACATCTCTAGGAGGAGTAGAGTTTTCTACACAAGCAACCAGTATTGAATACTTACAAAGCACAGTATCATTTAGATATGATTACTTTGAAATAATTAAATAAATTTACAGTATAAATACCTTTATAATATGATGACACTTGATAATATAATGAAAATGTGGGCTGAAGACGTTAAAATTGATGATCTCAACCTTGATGAAGAAACCGTAAAATCTGCTAAATTGCATTCTAAATACCTTGAGATTTTTTCTTTAGCTAAACTTCAGTTAAAGAAAAATGAAATGGAACTCGATAAAACCCGAAAAGAAAAGTGGCTTTATTATAATGGTAAAATGACAAAGGAGCAGATTGACGAAAGATCATGGAAATATGATCCATTTGATGGCATGTCTAAACCGCTTAAATCCGATATGGATATGTATTATAAGACTGATGAGGATATCATTCGTATAAATGGCAAAATCGAATATCAAAATGCGATTGTAGAAACTCTCGAAGAGATTATGAACAACCTTCGGTGGAGGCACACACACATTAAAAATATTTTAGATTTTAAGAAGTTTACTTCTGGTGTATAATGATTCGTGTAAGAAAGAAGAATGAAGCTCATATAGTTCTGGAATCAGATGATTCTGGAATCCTGCGAGAGCTAAGTGAATATTTTACCTTCTATGTTGAAGGCTATAAATTTATGCCCGCATATCGTAATAAAATGTGGGACGGAAAAGTTAGATTGTTTGATATGCGATCACAGCAACTTCCGTTTGGATTATTAGGTCAAGTAGCAGAATTTGCAAAATCCCGAAATTACGAGCTTATCGTTGATACTGATATAAAGCCAACGCTCAGTGCTACGGATGAAGAGCTCGACAAATTTATTCAAGATCTTCCGCTATGTTCTGGTGGTAACGTAATTCAAGCAAGAGATTACCAAATAGATGCTTTTAAAAAGGCTACTAAGTCCCAACGAGCTATCTTATTATCTCCTACTGGATCTGGCAAATCGCTTATTATTTATATGCTTTCGCGTTATTTTCTATCAAAAGATATGGATAGAAAGGTTCTTATCGTAGTTCCTACTACTTCGCTCGTTGAGCAGATGACGAAAGATTTTAATGATTACTCGACTAATGATCCAGAATTTGATACTGAAGAAGATGTTCATAAGATATACTCTGGAAAAGAGAAATTTGATATTAATGCGAGCGTTGTTATTACTACATGGCAAAGCGCTATAAAATTACCTCTTGATTGGTTCATATCTTATGGCATGATTGTTGGAGATGAAGCTCATACGTTTAAAGCTAAGAGTTTAACCACAATCATGAATCGGTTAAATAAAGCATATTTTAGAATTGGAACAACTGGTACTCTCGATGGTGGTCAAGTAAACGAATTAGTATTAGAAGGAAGCTTTGGCCCCACATACAAGGTGACATCAACAAAGGAATTAATCGATTCAGAAACATTAGCTGATTTAACTATTGAGTCATTAGTGCTTAACTATTCAGACGAGGTTAAAAAGTTAATGGCTAAAGCTAAGTATCAAGACGAAATAAATTTTATTGTCTCAAATGAATCTCGTAACAAATTTATAACAAATCTCACTTTAGATCAGAGCGGTAATACACTTGTGTTATACAACCTTGTAAACAAACACGGGAAGGTCTTATATAAGATGATTAAAGATCGGGCAAAGGATCGAAGTGTATTTTTCGTATCAGGAGAAGTAAACGCAGAAGAAAGAGAACGAATCAGAGAATTGACCGAAAAGGAAACAGGTGCGATTATTGTGGCGTCAGTTGGTACATTCTCGACTGGAATTAATGTGAAAAATCTGCATAATATTATATTTGCAGCACCAACAAAATCTCAAATTAGGGTTCTTCAGTCTATCGGCCGTGGATTACGAAAATCTGATTCTGGACAAGGGACAGTCGTTTATGATTTAGCTGATAACCTTTGTTGGAAGAAGCATAAAAACTATACGCATTCTCATGCTATAAATAGAATTAAGATTTATGCTAAAGAAGGTTTTAATTATAACATACATGAGGTACCAATGAAATGAATAAATATTATGAAGAATTATATGGAGAGAATCTATTTACATATAGGTTGTCTGATGGTACATACCTTATAGCTGAAGAATTGGATGTAGATGAAGATAATGGAGCAATATATGTCGCTAATCCTCTTGAGTTAATAAGAGATAGCACTATGGTTAAACTAAGACCATGGGTTATAGTTGATCAAGATGATATCGTAGAATTGAATTCAACGAATATAATATCTAGAAGTAATTCTAGCGAAGCAGTAATATCATATTATTTAAAATATATTGCTTACGAGAAACTTCTGACTAATATCAGTAATATTGATAAAGACGTATTAAATCAAGATGATAATGATGAACTTGATAATCTAGATTCAATGGATGACTTCTTTGATAAGTTGAATAAATCTTCTGAATGTCGATGGGATTGGAAAGCTAACTGAGGTATTGGTTGGTTGATTATATCAATTATAACACTTTATATGTAATAAGTAAACCTTAAAATTAACTATTTACAAATGTGATTAAATAGAGTATAATATACATTATGAAAAAAGAAGAACCAGCTAAAAAACCAGCTAAGCGCGTACGTCGTGCCAAAGAGCATTATGTCAATAATAAAGAATTTTCCCAAGCAGTCGTCGATTATGTTAATAGCGTTAATGAATCTCGCACAGAAGGAAAAGACGAACCAGTAATTACTGATTATATTGGTAGATGCTTTTTAAAGATAAGTGATGGTCTATCCCACAAACCAAACTTTATCGGATATACATATAGAGAAGAGATGGTGATGGATGCAGTAGAAAATTGTATCAAAGCTATTATGAATTATAACGTTGAGAAAGCAACACGAACTGGATTACCAAATGCGTTTGCATATTTTACTCAGATATCATATTTCGCGTTTCTCAGACGTATCGCTAAAGAAAAGAAACAACAAGACATTAAAGAAAGATATATTGCCTATGCAGGCGTAGATGCATTTGCTGATTTTGATTCAGATATGCCCAAATTAGATTCAGAGAATATCATTAATACTATTCGTTCAAAGAATCAGTCTATTAAAGATAAAGATACTGCTATTAAAGAATTTAAAAAGAAGATTAAGAAGGAAGACAAAGATACACCTGCCCGCGGTGTTGAACTTTTCTTTTAATATATTATGAGTAAAATTGCTATTTTGAATGACACACATTTTGGTGTCAAGAATGGATCGGCTATATTTATGGATTATGCATCAAAATTCTTTGATGAGGTATTTTTTCCATATTGTGTCGAGAATGATATTAAACAAGTTCTGCATCTTGGGGACTTCTTTGATCATCGTAAGTATGTTAATTATAAAGTATTAGAACATGCGTATGAGTGTTTTATTTCTAAGCTATACGAGCATGATATGACAATGGATATTATTCCTGGAAATCATGATGTATATTGGAAAAATACCAATTCTCTTAATTCTCTTCAACAGATTTTAACACAATATAAAGACCGAATCACTATTCATTTAGATCCAGCTGATAAAGAGTTTGATGGACTAAGCATCGGATTTCTACCGTGGATGACACAGGATAACCACGATCAATGCATGGAGTTTATTGCTAAATCCAAATCATCTATACTTGTTTCGCATTTAGAATTACAAGGATTTGAGATGGGTAAAGGATTACCTGTTTCTTCGCATGGACTAAATGCGAGTTTATTTTCTCGATATGAAATGATCTTATCTGGTCACTATCACACAAAGTCCAATAAGAACAATATTCATTATCTTGGAACACAAATGGAATTGACTTGGTCCGATGCTGGTGATCCAAAATATTTCCACACTATCGATACCCAAACTCGTGAATTAGTACCAATAAGAAATAAATATGTACTTTTTCGCAGAATAAGGTATAATGATACAGAAACCGAAACAATAACTAAAAATGATATTAATGGAACATACGTAAAGATCGTAGTTGTTTCAAAAAAAGACCTTTATGAATTCGACAAATTCATTGACCGCATTCAATCATATGAACCCTTTGAAGTTAAAATCGTTGAAACTTTTGATGAATATGTTGGAGAAAATGTTAGTGATGATACCGTATCTACAGTCGACACACCTACACTGCTTAATACCTATGTTGATTCTATAGAAACTGATTTAGAAACCGACAAACTCAAAGGCATGCTTCAGGAATTATTTGTCGAAGCTCAACAAATGGAATCTATATAATGCTAATATTTGAATCTATATCTTATAAGAATTTCCTATCAACAGGAGATACACCAACAGTTATACCATTAAACAAAGATTCGGCAACTCTTGTTGTAGGATCTAATGGTGCTGGAAAATCAACAATGTTGGATGCAATATCATATGCATTGTTTGGTAAACCTCATCGTAATATCAATCGACCTCAATTAGTCAATAGTATTAATAATAAAAAACTACTTGTTGAGGTTCAGTTCACTATTGGACCAAACAAATATCGCGTTGTTCGAGGTATGAAGCCAAACATTTTTGAGATCTATCATAATGATAAGCTTCTTAACCAAGAATCACACAGCCGTGACTATCAAAAGATTCTTGAAACTAATATTCTTAAACTAAATCATAAGTCATTTCACCAAGTTGTTGTTCTTGGATCAGGCAACTTTATACCATTTATGCAGCTTCCATCACACCAACGTAGGAATGTGATTGAGGATCTACTCGATATTGGTATTTTTACAAAGATGAATACGCTCGTTAAGGACAGATGTTCAAAAATAAAGAGTGATATTCTTGATACAGATCAACAAATCAATATCATTAAAGAGCAAATCTCTCTTCAAACAAAGCATATCACCGAGTTAAAGAATATCGATATTCAGCAGTCTACAAAGGCTCTTAAACAAATCGAGTCTATATCTACAGAAATCGATCTTCTCGAAAAGCGAAATAATGAGTTACAGTCTAACTATGATGAGGTTGCTCCTTCTCTTTTAAAGAAAAAGAATGCTGCTATTGATAAACAAAATTCTTTAAATGAGTTTAAAATTCAAATTAATACAAATATCAAAAAGGTTGTAAAAGATGCTAGGTTCTTTGAAGATAACGATTGTTGCCCTACATGTGATCAGACGATTAGTAGTGAAGTAAAGAAGGCTAAAAACCTTGAAGCCCAAACAAAGGCGCAGGAGTTAAACGATGGCTTAAAGGTATTAGAAGACAAAATCAAAAGTGCAAATGCCAAGTTCGATGCTACGAATGAAGCATATATAAAGATACAAGATATTCTATCTGATATTAGATCTAATCAAAATCTAGTTAGCAATTTACACAAACAGATGTCAGGACTTCAAAATCAGAATAACTCAGTTAATAAGCTAACTGATACAAAGGAGGCAGAAGCTGACTTAGATAAGAGAAAGGTTCAATACGAAGAAACACTTCAAAACAAATCATCGCAGTTAGAAACGAGATCATATTATGATGCTATTGGTGAATTGCTCAAAGACACTGGAATCAAGACAAAGATTATTCGCCAATATCTTCCAGTAATGAATAATCTTATTAATAAGTATCTTAACATCTTAGACTTCTTTGTCAAATTCGATTTAGATGAATCATTCAATGAAACAATCAAATCTCGCCATCGCGATGAATTTAGTTATGCTTCCTTCTCTGAAGGAGAAAAATCACGGATTGATTTGGCTCTGCTTTTTGCATGGAGACAAATTGCTCGAATGAAGAACTCTGCTAATACAAACTTACTTATACTTGACGAAACATTCGATTCATCTCTTGATGTGGATGGAGTTGATAATTTGCTTAAGATTTTATATAGCCTTAAGAAAGATACGAATGTCTTTATTATCTCTCATAAGAAGGACGTCCTCGATGGTAAATTTCCAAGTAAAATCGAGTTTGAGAAAGTTAATAACTTTAGTCGAGTAAGTACCAATGGATCAATATAGCCAAGACATTAAGAATAATATAATCGCGATTACTAACTCGCGAAGAAATAGTGACCCCGACCAAATCGATGATGAGCTTTTTCGTCATCATATGGTGAATCATATGTTACCTGAATACGAGACAAAACATAATAAAAAGGTAAAGTATGGATCTTATGAGGAAATTATTAAGCAAATAGAGGTTCCATAATTTTGTGATTATTCTACAACTAAAAATACAAAAGCTCTTAAGTAGATGACGGGTAACAGTTTGTTAATGGTTTACATATTCTAGTTTATATAGTATAATATATCTATATCAGTTAATTAGAATATGGAAAAAATATTAGATCTTCAAAATCAATCATCTCTGGCCAAACTATTGGCTACTGAGAATATTACTGTCACGCACAATAAGTCTTTATCGACTGCTTACTTCGACGTTAAGAATCGAGTACTTGGTCTTCCAGTTTGGAAGGATCAAGGTAAGGTTGTATATGACATGCTTGTAGGCCACGAGGTTTCACATGCGCTGTACACCCCACATGCAGAGTTCGAAAAGTTCCTTGAAGAAGAAGGTCGTTCTCACTTTGATATCCTTAATATTGTTGAAGACATTCGCATCGAGCGTTTGATCAAACTCAAATACGCTGGAATGCCTCGCATTTTCAATGGAGCTTACAAGAAATTGGTCGAAGGTGACTTCTTCAAAGTCGAAGGTAAGAACATTGAAGAATTAAACTTTCTCGATCGTCTTAACCTTAAAGCAAAAATTGGACCTCACGCTGACATTTCTCTGTCTGACGAAGAGCTTGCAATTTACAACAAGTGCCTAAAGGCTGAAACATTCGAAGATGTTGTTGAACTTTACCACGAGATCAAAGAATTTATTGCTGAAGAAGCCAACAAGAAAAAAGAAGAAGAGTCAAACGAATCTCCTTCTGACAATCAAGAAGGTGACGAAGGTGTTAGTGAATCTGCTGATGGTGACGAAGCTGATAGTAACGAAGAAGAAGGTAACACACCTTCTAACGGTGGCGAAAGCGAAGATGATTCTGACGATGGCGAAGAAGCCGAAGGCGAATCTGCTGAAGATACTGAAGACGGCAACGAAGCTTCGTCCGAAGACATCAAATCAGATGATGACGAAGAGTCGAATGGAGAAGCAACTTACACTAATGGTGCTGGTGCCGCAAATGACGCTGCTGAAGATTCCACCGAAGAGTACAAGTCTGAAACTCTCGAAGCTTTTGAAAACAACATTCAAGAAGAAACTACTCGTGATAGTAGTCGCATTGATATTGCTATGATGCCGCTCAAAAGCGCTATTGATAAGTGTGTTATTCCTTATCGCAAAGTTTTAGATGCACGTCCAAAAATCGAGGATTTATTTAGCAGTGGTATTTATTCAAAATGTGCAGATCACAACGATCGTTATGTCAAACTAAAGAAGCTTGTAAACAAAAGAGCTTCTGTACTTGCTCGCGAGTTCGAACGTCGTAAAGCATCATACCAATACTCACGAGCTCAAGAGTCTCGCAATGGTACGATCGACGTGAATAACTTGCACAAGTACAAGTACGATGATCAAATCTTCAGCACCACAATGCGTTTGGCTGATGCTAAGAGTCATGGCATGATTTTCTTTATTGACTACTCAGGTTCAATGAGTTATGTACTTAAAGATGTGTTAGAGCATACTCTTAATCTAATTCAGTTTTGCAAAAAGGTTGGAATTCCATTTCAAGTCTATTCATTCACTTCACTTCATACTCAAAACAGTCTTGGGCAAAACGAAAACGAGTTCGATATGTCAAACGTTGTTATCGCTGAATTGTTCTCAAGTGACATGAAAAAGGCAGAATACGAGCAAGCGTTCAAGACAGTTGCATATCAAATCCTTTTTTCTGGTAGCCGCTTCAATGATCAATTTACTTCAAAGTACGAACAACTTGGTGGCACACCTCTTGATCACACCTTAATCGCTGCTCACACACTTGTTAAGAACTTCAACAGAAAGCATGCAGTTCAAAAAACCAATGTGGTTATACTTAGCGACGGTGATTCACACCACTGCTGGCCACAAAGTAGCAAATACACATCACGTAAGCTTGTCTTCAGTATCAATAAAAAGCAATACTCGATTGATCGGTATCGTGCTACTGATCAACTTACTGAAGTGCTTAAGAAAGCTACTGGAGCAACACTCATTGGTTTCTTCCTTCCAGGTGACAAACGAATCATAAAGGTCAAAGTTCGCGAAATGGGTGGATATGATGCTCTTAATAAAAATGTGATAAAGTATAGGAAAGATGGTTTCTTCCATTCTACCGAGTGCAAAGGTTATGATTCATACTTCTTACTTCCTGACAATCTTAAGACTCCCGAAGACGAGTTTCACTTTGATTCTACTGAAGTAACAAATAGTCGTACAGCTCAAACTCGCCTTGCTAAATCATACGCAAAGCATAATGTTAAGAATCGCCAAAACCGCATCATTCTCACTAAGTTCGCTGAAATGATTGCTTAACATTTTTTAAATTTTGAGTCTTTTCATACACAAAACGCATAAACTATTGCCTATCAGTTATATGAAAATGTGTACAAATACCTCAGATATGGTATAATATATCTATAACAGTTAATTAGTATACATTATGAATAAGTCAGAACTCACAGAAAAACTCAAGTCACTCCCGCAGTCGACTTTCAAAAACCAAGAGATTCTCTCTCTTGCTGCCGAAAATGGTATCTCTCATAACGAAGCGTATAAGATCATACGTTCTATGTATAAAGTCGCTCGCGGCGTTTATTCATTCGTTGCACCTTCTGCTCCAACACCTACAGCAGAACCTGCTCCTTCGACAGTAATCGCAAATCATGTTGAACTTCGAGGTGTTGCTTCTGTTGTTAACGATGAGATTTACGTTCCATCGGTAGATCCTACATATATTAAGTGGGGTGAGTATAGCACCGTTATGAAGATCATTAAGTCGAAGCTCTTCTTTCCAGTGTATGTCTCTGGTCTTTCTGGAAATGGCAAGACTATGATGATCGAGCAAGCGTGTGCTAAGGCAAAACGCGAGTACGTTCGAGTACAAATTTCACCTGAAACCGACGAAGATGATTTGATCGGTGGCTTTCGCCTCATCAATGGCGAAACAGTTTTCCAAAAAGGACCAATCATCAAAGCGATGGAACGTGGTTGTATCTTACTCATCGACGAAATCGATCGTGCTACGAACAAGATCATGTGTCTACAAGGTGTACTTGAAGGCAATCCAGTTTTGCTCAAGAAAACTGGACAAGTGATCACTCCTGCTGAAGGCTTCAATGTCATTGCCACAGCAAATACCAAAGGTCGTGGCTCTGACGATGGTCGATTCACCGCAGCTTCTATCATTGACGATGCATTCCTCGAACGATTCGTATGTGCGATTGATCAAGAGTTTCCATCTCCAATGATCGAGAAAAAGATCGTGATGGCTCACATGAGCAAGTTCGGGGTTGAAGCCGAAGAGTTTTGCGATAAGCTAATCGCATGGTCGAACGTTATACGCAAGACCTTTGATGCTGATGGTGTAGATGAGATCATCTCTACTCGCCGTCTATGTCACATCGTTAAGACGTTCTCTATCTTTGAAGATCGAGCTAAAGCGATCTCAATGTGTATCAGCCGCTTCGACGAAGAAACACGTACAGCATTCCTTGATCTTTACACTAAGATTGACGAGAGTCAATTGACTGAAGATGGTGAAGTTGTTGAATTTGATGAATTTGATGAAATCCCTCAAGATCTCGTAAATCAACATAATGAAGCAAATTTGTAATGAAGATTACATTCATAACTAACTAACTAACTAAAAGTCCTGCCTTTGAGCCTCATAACCTCAAAGGCAGGCAAATTTTTATTAATACGATGACTAAAGAAAAACTAAAAGAGTGGGCAGCATTAGCAGAATCTGCAAAGGAAAAATCTACCAAAGGAGGAATTAAGTTTGACGACAATAAACCTGATTACTCTTTGATTCCACCTAATGCTTTAGAAGATGTCGTAAAGGTACTAACGATTGGGGCAAAAAAGTACGATCGTCATAATTGGAAAAAGCTTGACAACATCGATGATCGTTATTTCGCTGCAGCTCAACGACATCTTTGGGCCTTACAAAAAGGAGAAACTTTCGACGACGAAACCGGCATTCATCATGGAGCTCACGCTATATGTTGTATGATGTTCTTTGTTGAAAATTATTATTTACAAACCAACAAAAATAAAGTATAATATATATTATGAAAATTAGTAAAGAAACACTAGATGTGCTGAAGAATTTTTCAGCGATCAATCCGAACCTCGTGATCGAGCAAGGAAATAAGTTATCGACTATCGCAGAAGCCAAGAATATTATGGCATCATGCGAGGTTGCAGAAACGTTCGATAAGGACATTGGCATATATGATCTTAATGAATTCTTATCTGCGCTATCTCTTATTGAGGATCCAGAGTTTGTCTTTGGTGACACATCAGTAAGTATTAAGTCAGCTCTTACATCTCTCACATATCGTTATGCAGATAAGTCTATTCTTACATCTCCTGAACGTGGTGTTAATATGCCTGAAGCTGAGGTAACGGTTGAGTTATCAGCTGAAGTTATTAATCAAATTCGTAGAGCTGGCGCTGCGCTGAATCACCCTGTAGTGTCAATCACAACAAATGCAAATGATTCTAAGCTATATCTACAGGTAAAGGATCCATCTAACTCATCTTCGAATATTTTTCAGTATGAACTTGATGCATCGTATGATTTAGATGCTGCATTTGATTATCAGTTCCTTATCTCAAATCTAAAGCTTATCGCTGGAGATTATAAAGTAGCTGTAAGTTCTAAGTTAATTTCTCATTGGAAATGTATAAATACCAATTCCGTGGAATATTGGATTGCTCTTGAAAAGACATCCGTTGCGTAACTAATAATAATAATTATATTAAATAATATGAGTGAAGAAGTAAATACACCAGAAGTGCCAAATGAAACAGCGGCACCACAAGAACCACAAATCAGCTTAGCTGATTTTAGCGCAGCATTGCAAGTGATTGACGTATGCACAACTCGTGGAGCTTTCCGCGGTGAGGAACTATCCTCAGTTGGGCAATTGCGTGATCGCCTCAAGGCTTTTGTCGATCATCATGCACCAGCTGATGAGTCTGAAGCAGAAGAAACTTCAACAGAAGAAGCTACATCTGCTGAGTAAGCATTAACTAAGAAGACCTAAGCATGTCTTTATAAACTGCTTATTTTTTGATTTACGTGCATACGCATTAATGTTATATTATATATTATGAATGAATTTTTATGGGTCGAACGTTATCGACCAAACACTATTGAAGAATGTATTCTTCCGCAATCATTAAAAGACACTTTTAGCGAAGTTGTTAAACACGGCGAGCTACATAATATGCTATTAAGCGGTACTGCAGGATTAGGTAAGACTACAGTCGCTCGAGCATTATGCAATGAGCTTAATCTAGAATATCTCTTAATCAATTCATCTGAAGAGAATGGAATTGATGTTCTTCGTTCAAAGATTAAGCAGTTTGCTTCTACAGTATCATTACAAGGTGGCAAGTATAAAGTAGTTATTCTTGATGAGGCGGACTATCTAAATGCACAGTCGACGCAACCTGCACTACGCGGTTTCATTGAAGAGTTTAGTGCTAATTGTAGATTCATTCTTACATGTAACTTTAAGAACCGCATTATTGAGCCTCTCCATTCGCGCTGTTCAGTCATTGAGTTTAATACTAATAAGAAACAACTTGCTGGTTTAGCTGGACAGTTTATGAAGCGGCTTCAGTTTATTCTTGATAAAGAAGGTATTAAGTATAGCAATAAAGTCATCGCTGATCTTATTATGCGCTATGCTCCTGATTGGAGGCGTGTTCTTAATGAATGCCAACGGTATTCAGCTTCTGGTGAAATCACGCCCGATATTCTTGTAGATATGTCTGACCAAAATGTTGCTCAGCTTATTAGTCATCTAAAGACAAAGGACTTTAAGAGTATGCGTAGTTGGGTAACAAATAACTCAGATGTTGATTCAGCAGTAATATTTCGTAAGATCTATGACAGCTTATACGATTATGCTGAAGGCCAATCTATTCCAGGTATCATTCTTATCTTAGCTGATTACCAATATAAGGCAGCGTTTTGTGCAGATAGGGAGATTAACATTGTCGCATGCCTAACTGAAATTATGGCATCATCACAGTGGAAATAATATGAGTAAGCTATCGCCATTCGATTTCATTAAAAGTATTAATGAACATAAGCCAAACCTACTAAAGGATTGTAAAGCATATGAGGGCGAAGAGCTAATTAGTTCAGATGCACCATCTAAACAATATGTTCCGTTTATAATTAATCGCGGGTTTTCTCAGTTTAATGATACTGTCTTATTAGTAAACGAACTTAATGTTCGTCATCAACTTCCTGCTAAAATGCAATATGATTTTCTTTTTTCTGCTATTCGTCCAAGAAAACGTTTCTCAAAATGGGCCAAGAAAGCAAAAGATCCGAATGATTTGCAGCTTATACAAGAAGCATATAACTATTCGAAGGAAAAAGCTGAAAATGTGTATTCATTATTTAGTAAAGACGATTTAAAGAAACTACGAAAACGTTTAGATAAAGGAGGTAAGTAATAGGCGAAAGTGTCTAATATTATAAATAATACTTTAACAATGTAATTTTAATATTAGACACATGAATGACCAAGAACTAGTAAAATGGGATCCTAGTAAAATGCTAGAGATATCTCTCGAAGAACCAGACGATTTCCTTAAAATTAAAGAGACGCTAACTCGAATAGGAATATCTTCGAAGAAAGAACATAATACGCTATTTCAAAGTTGTCATATTTTGCATAAGCAAGGCATGTATTTTATTGTTCATTTTAAAGAACTTTTCATGCTAGATGGTAAGCCATCCAATTTAACTTATGACGATGTCTGTAGACGCAATTCAATAACAACGCTTCTCTCAGATTGGGGATTGTTGAATATCGTAAATCCAGATCAAGCAAAGGATAAAACAACATTAAGACACATTAAAATTATATCACATAGAG
>Ga0228614_1000360_pt1 | contig 27019 bp, 24 predicted proteins | sample 15DmetaG_FD_190531 | JGI IMG/M metagenome (GOLD analysis project Ga0228614, IMG submission 190531) | Seawater microbial communities from Monterey Bay, California, United States - 15D | ecosystem: Environmental > Aquatic > Marine > Coastal | place: USA: California | collected 2016-10-13
TGCGATTGAAGAGTTTAGTGGTGGTGGTCAAGACGCAAAAGAAATCCTTTCTATTTTTGATGGGGAAAATCCATTACCACCTACTTTAGGTTTTCGACCAAAAGCAATATATGCAAATAAAGCAGGAATGCTTAAGATTAAAAAGCAGTTATTGACCGTTTATGGAGATGAGATTGAAGAGGTGAGTTACGAGGAAGCAAGTGTTAAATCTGTGAATTTAGGGTTTAAACAGTTTGTTTACCTGATTGGAGTAATCTCCTTATTATTGATTATTGTTGCAGTGGCAATGATTAATAACACTATCCGATTAGCGCTTTATTCTAAAAGGTTTACCGTTAAAACCATGCAGTTGGTAGGTGCAACAAACGGCTATATTAGAAGACCATTCCTTTTTCAGGCAATTATACAGGGTATTGTTTCTTCGATTATTGGTTTAGCGCTTTTAGCTGGACTTTTTTATGCCCTTAATAATGTTTTAGAGTCTGTTGAGATTAAGTTTGATCAATACAGTTTTATACTTTTAACTTCATCTATATTATCTATTGGATTAGTAATTACTTTCGTTTCTACTTGGTTAGCTTTAAACAAGTTTTTACGTATGAAATTAGATGATTTATACTAGAATTTTTTTTAATTATGGAAAATAAAAAACAAGGATTTGCTTTTCGTCCTGAAAACTACAAATTATTACTTATTGGTTTAGGAATAAATATTTTAGGTTTTATTTTAATGATTGGTGGAGGGTCTGATGATCCAAATAAGTTTGATGCAAGTGAATTGTTTAGTAACGTAAGAATTACTCTTTCTCCAATGTTGATAATTGCTGGTTACCTTGTAATCATGTATTCAATTATGCGTAAAAAAAAGAAAACTAATTCTAACGATTAATTATGGGTTTTTTTGAAGTTTTAGTCCTTGCGATTATTGAAGGGTTAACCGAGTTTTTACCTGTTTCTTCTACGGGTCACATGATCATAGGTTCTTCTTTTATGGGGATTGCCTCGGATGATTTTACGAAATTATTCACAATTGTTATTCAATTAGGAGCTATTCTTTCCGTAGTTGTTCTATATTTTAAACGATTCTTTAAGTCGATGAATTTTTATTATAAGCTGTTTGTAGCATTTATTCCTGCAGCTGTTTTTGGTTTATTACTTAACGACATCATTGATGAATTATTAGAAAGTCCTTTGGTGGTAGCTATTTCATTGCTTGTTGGTGGAATTATTTTACTTTTTGTAGATAAGTTATTTAACAAAGATGAAATTACAGACGAGGAAGATATTAGCTATTTAACTGCTTTAAAGATTGGAGTGTTTCAATGTTTAGCAATGATACCTGGTGTTTCTCGTTCAGGAGCTTCAATTGTTGGAGGTATGAGTCAGAAATTATCTCGTAAAACAGCTGCTGAATTTTCATTTTTCTTAGCGGTTCCAACAATGTTTGCAGCAACTGGAAAAAAAATGTTTGACTTTTTCAAAGATGGTCACACAATTACTACTGAGCAAATTCAATTATTAGCAGTTGGGAACATAATTGCATTTTTTGTAGCCTTGTTAGCAATCAAAAGTTTTATCGGTTACTTAAATAAACACGGGTTCAAAATGTTTGGTTATTATCGAATCATTATTGGTTTAGTAATTATTATTTTGCTAGTAAGTGGTGTTGATCTTAAAATTACATAAGCTTGAGTATTCAAACATTCGCACAAGGAAGTACTATTTTAGTTGATAAGCCATTGAATTGGACATCTTTTGATGTAGTAAATAAATTAAGGTGGAACTTAAAACAAAAGTTAGGCGTTAAAAAAATTAAAGTTGGTCATGCAGGTACATTAGACCCTTTAGCAACCGGACTTTTAATTCTTTGTATTGGTAAACATACTAAAACAATAGAGGAGATGATAGGTGCGGATAAAACCTATACAGGAACTTTTTTGTTAGGAAAAACCACACCATCTTACGATTTAGAGTCGGAGTACAACGAGGAGTTTCCTGTTGAACACATCACCAAGGAGTTAGTGGAAGCGGCACGGTTGTCTTTTTTAGGAGAGATAGATCAAGTTCCTCCAATTTTTTCGGCTAAACAGGTAGATGGAAAAAGAGCTTATGATTTAGCAAGAGCTGGAAAAGAAGTGGTTTTGAAGTCAAATAAAGTTAAAATAAGTGATTTCACAGTTGATATTTCGAGGTTTCCGGAAGTCGATTTTAAAATAACTTGTTCTAAAGGAACTTACATTCGTTCGATTGCTAATGATTTTGGTAAAGCTTTAAAAAGTGGTGCTACATTGATTACACTAAGAAGAACTGCTTCAGGTGACAAATCTATTCAAGATGCTAAATCGGTAGAGGATTGGATATCTTTCATTCAAGATTCTCCACTTTAAATTCATCAGCAACTAATACCGTCTTTTTTAACAATATTATTCAATAATATTTTATAACTTTGCAATCTTTTTTATAATATTTTTTCACTCAAAATAGATCTGTTTTATGACTAAAATGAAACTTTCAGAGTTTAGTTTTGACTTACCAGAAGAACTAATAGCAGAACATCCAACTGAAAATAGAGATGAATCTCGTTTAATGGTTATCCATAGAGATACAGGTAAAATTGAGCACCGTTTGTTTAAAGATGTAATTAATTATTTCTCTGAAGGAGATGTAATGATTATGAATAATACCAAAGTTTTTCCTGCAAGAATGTACGGTAATAAAGAGAAGACTGGTGCTAAAATTGAAGTTTTTCTTTTAAGAGAATTGAATAGAGAAAGTCTTTTATGGGATGTGTTAGTTGATCCAGCTAGAAAAATTCGTATCGGGAATAAATTATATTTTGGAGAAGATGATTCTTTAGTTGCTGAGGTGATCGATAATACTACTTCTAGAGGGAGAACGTTGCGTTTTCTTTTCGACGGTTCTTATGAAGAGTTTAAAGCGAAAATCACAGAATTAGGTGAAACTCCAATTCCGAAGTATATCAAGCGTGAGGTCGAAGAAGCAGATGAAGATCGTTACCAAACAATCTATGCTAAAGAAGAAGGTGCTGTTGCAGCTCCAACTGCTGGACTTCATTTCTCAAGACAATTGTTGAAACGTTTAGAGTTGAAAGGAATTAATTTTGCTGAAGTTACTTTACATATCGGTTTAGGTACATTTAGGCCAGTTGAAGTAGAAGATTTAACAAAGCATAAGATGGATTCTGAACAATTGAAGATCACTAGAGAGTGTGCGGATATTGTAAATAAAGCTAAAAAATCTAAGCAAAGAGTTTGTGCAGTAGGTACTACTTGTATGAGGGCAATTGAAACTTCAGTATCTACAGAAGGAATGCTTAATCCTTATGAAGGTTGGACAAATAAATTTATTTTCCCTCCTTATGATTTCAGTATTGCTGATTCAATGATTACGAACTTCCATACACCTTTATCTACTTTGTTGATGATGATTTCTTCATTTTGTGGACATGATTTAATGGTGGAAGCATACAAGCAAGCTGTTGAAGAGAAATATAGATTCTATTCTTATGGAGATGCAATGTTGATTTTGTAATCTTCTTTTATATTTTTTTAATTAAAGGCATGGTTTTCCATGCCTTTTTTTGTTTTTAGCTGTTCTTTTGATTTACAGATGTTAAGCAGTTATTCAAGGAGTAAACCTAATTTTACTTATCAATTATTGTTTTAAAGTGCCTTTTTGATTTAATTTATTGTTTACATTTGTAATTAAATTTATTTTAAGGATTCCTCATATTATGTCAATCGGAAATAAAATAAAATCTTATGTAGCATTCACAAAATTTAGATTAGCTTCTTTAGTTATTATATCTGCGTTATCAGGTTATTTATTTGCTGGAGGATCTGATGGAAATACCATGGTGATGCTTTTAGTTGGAGGTTTTCTTGTTACAGCAGCTTCTAATGGAGCAAATCAAATTTGGGAAAGAGAATTAGATAAGTTAATGAAAAGAACAGAAAACAGACCAATTCCACAAGGGGATATGTCTGTTAGAGAAGCATTAGCTATTGTTGTATTGTCTCTTTCGGTAGGGCTTTTTATGCTTTATACGATTAATTTAATCTCTGCTGTGTTAGGCCTTTTTGCTTTTATCATGTACGTTTTTATGTACACGCCAATGAAAAGAGTTACCCCTTGGGCAGTACTTGTTGGTGCTTTCCCAGGAGCGATACCTCCAATGTTGGGAGCAATAGCGCATTCAGGTAAATTTGATTTGGTTGCAGGAGTTCTCTTTTTTGTTCAGTTTATTTGGCAGTTCCCTCATTTTTGGGCGATCGCTTGGGTTATTTTTGATGACTATAAAGCTGGAGGTTTTGCTCTATTGCCTTCAAAACAAGGGAAGTCTAAAAATTCAGCATACCAAATAGCATTATACTCCTTTTTATTGATTCCGTTTAGTCTTTTGCCGTGGTTACTTGGTTGGACCGGAGTGGTTTCTTTAATTGTGGCAACTGTTTTAGGTTTACTTTTCTTTTTACAATCGTATAAATTGTTGAGGTCATGTGACGATAAAGATGCTAAAAAATTGATGTTTGCTTCTTTTATTTATTTGCCAATCATACAGTTTTTGTATGTTTTTGATAAGATAGAAGGAGCTCTTCCAAAATAAATTAGATATGGAAAACGAAGTGAAAAACAAAGAGCAATTTAATCCTAAAGATTCCTTGAGAGATGTTACTCCTGAGGTAAAAGCTAAAATGAAAAAGAATCTAGTTTATGTAGGTATCTTTAGTGTTGCAATGGTTTTTGCTGGATTGACCTCAGGTTACATTGTTTCCATGGGAGACTCATTTTGGGTAAAATTCCCTTTACCAAGTGCGTTTTACATTAGTACAGCTCTTATTGTTTTAAGTAGTGTTTTTATTCAGTTAGCTATTTGGTCATCTAAAAAAGGAGAAGATAAAAAGTCAAAATTTTTCGTGGTTCTAACTTTTCTATTGGGTGTTTCTTTTGTTTTCTATCAATTTAAGGGGTATGATCAATTAATTGAAGGTGGTAGTCATTTAAGAGGAAATATCATGACTGTTGAAGGACGTTATGGTGGAGCAGGAGATGACGGAAGGTATTATGGTTACTACGAAGTAAAATACAAAGGGCAATTTATTAGCATAGATGGAAACGATTACCTGATAAATGGAAATAAGTTGAATGCTAATCAAATGTCAGAATTAAAGGGTTTTATGTCTCAATTTGAGGAGAATGACTTTAAGAAACCTTTGGTTGTAAAAAGTTTAAATAAAGATTTTGAAATTTTTTACAAACAACAACCTTTAAAATTAAAAGAGGGTAAACTTACTTTACCAAATGGAGAAGCGCTTCAATTTGTGGATTTAATGCGCTTACAAAAATTGGCGGTTAATATTCGAGATGAAAGAGGAGATTTCTTCGTGAGAGGTAAATTAGGTAAAGATTTTCATGTGTATTACAAAGGAAAGGAATTAGAATACGAGAATAGAGAATGGAGACATAATGGTCAACGACTAGACGATTACCTTCAAACGAAACCTCTTGAGTCTCCAGATACTGCGTCTTCTTATTTATGGTTAATTACATTTTTACATTTACTTCATATTATTGGTACTTTGTTTTACATGTTGAAAATGGTAAAGCTCTCATTATCAAATAGATTTATCAATAATAATACTTTAAGTCTAAAAACTGGTGCAATTTTTTGGCACTTTCTTGGACTTTTATGGTTATATTTATTGCTATTTTTGCTTTTTATTCACTAAACTTGCACAAAATTTATTACAATGGCAGGACAAGCTTCAAAACAAATTGACACAAAAACGCTATGGGGAGGTAAAATTTCTCCTTTTAGTTCGAGTTATGGTAAACTAATGATGTGGTTCTTTCTAGTATCAGATGCATTGACATTTGGTGGTTTACTAGTAGCTTACGGATTCACAAGATTTAATGCACAGGATGCTTGGCCAATTGGTGAGGAGACTTTCAATTCTCTTCCTTTCTTGGGGCATGGTTATCCATTAATATATGTTGCATTAATGACATTTATTTTAATTGTCTCTTCAGTAACAATGGTTTTAGCTGTTGAAGCAGGACATAGAATGGACAGAAAAGGAGTTACTAAATGGATGATTGCAACTATTATTGGTGGGGCATTTTTCGTTGGTTCTCAAGCATGGGAGTGGAGTCACTTTATTCATGGTTCTGAATTTGGAAAAGTTGAATTATCAGATGGTTCTCAAGCAATCGTAAAGGGACACTTTGGAGAGTTAGAAAGCTTTACTGTTACTCAAGCTGGTGATCACCATAAAGTTGGAGATGAAATAACTGAAGATTTAATGCACCAATACCAACATGCTATTGAAAAAGGGCATATTGAAAATAATATTATACACCTTCACGATGGTTCTTTAGCTAAAATTAACAAAGCGAAAGACGAGCACATGGAGCTTATCGTAAAGAAAGATGGTGGAAAGTATAAAGTTGGTCAAAAAATTGAAGGAGAGTACGCTGAGAAAATGTATTACGAAGCAATAAATTCAGGAGAAGCTAACAGAGTTGTTTATGGAGCGAATTTAAATCAAAATGAATACGGTCCTCAACAATATGGTCAATTCTTTTTCTTCATTACAGGGTTCCACGGATTTCACGTATTCTCAGGAGTTGTATTTAATTTCATAATTCTTTTAGGGGTATTGAAAGGTACTTACCATAAAAGAGGTCATTATGAAATGGTTGAAAAAACTGGTTTATACTGGCACTTTGTCGATTTAGTTTGGGTATTTGTATTTACATTCTTCTACCTAGTATAATTAATTTTTAAAAAGATCTATCATGGAAAGAGATGATATTATTGAATATTCTTTAGATGCACACCATTCTGAAGAAGAAGGAGTAAAAGCTCGTAAAACGATTTGGAAAGTTACAGGTTTATTAACTCTTATTACTATTATTGAAGTTGCTTTAGGAGCAATAATTAAACAAGGTAGTCCAAGTTGGCCAATTGTAAAAGTTTCATTTATTCTTTTAACAATTGTAAAAGCTGGTTACATCGTAATGTCTTTTATGCATTTAGGACACGAGCGTAAGTCATTAAAATACGTTTTATTAGTTCCTTACGCGATATTTATATTGTACTTAATTTTTATACTTCTTACTGAAGGAAGTGCTGTTGGTGCTGCTTTAGAAAATTATGGAGTTTAACTCATTTTAAGCAATGGCTAAAAAAATGAATGCCGGTAAAAACAAAATAGTAGCTATACTAGTTTTAGTTTTACCGGCTTTTTTATTGGTTTTTCTTTCAACAAGAGGTTGTAACCATAAGTTTGAAGAGTTGCCAGATTATGGTGAAGCTATAGATTATACTTTCAAAGGTATAGATGGTAAAAACTATTCTTCTTCTGATTTTAAAAATGAAATTGTAATTATCTCAACGCTTCAAGAAACTTGTCCTGATAGTTGCGCTATTTCTTTCTGGCATGTAGACCAATCGGTTTACCAAAAGATTCGTAAGAACAAAAAGAAGAAACTAAAACAAGTGAAGTTAATATCTTATGTAACGGATATCAACGGTAAGCCTGTTAAAGATTTATCAAGAGCTTATGCTGCGTTAAAAGATCAAGTTGTAGAATACGATTCTACTATATGGATTTTAGCATCTGGTAATCCAAAGGACGTTTATGATTTTCAATACAACGATCAAACATTATTGACTAAAGGAGATCAGTATTTTGCAGGCGAAGCATATTTAGAATTAATGTTGCTTTTAGATAAAACTAATCATTTAAGAATGGTAAGTAGAGCCACTACTGAAGGTGATATTAGAAGAATGTTTCAACATGTTGCATTGTTGCAAAAGCAATACGATAAATCTAGAAAGAAACAGGAGTTAGCTAAATAAAATCTTTTTTATCATGCGTTTTTTATTCTTTATCATTTTAAGTTTATTTATACTTAGTTGTTCTTCTAAAAAAACAAAAGTTTTACCTTATATAGGGAATTTTGACATTGAATACAGAATGGTTGATGGAGTTGAGGTTGCCGATACGGTTTATCCTAAAATGATTCCGTTTGAGTTTTATAATGAAGATTCCGTGAAGGTTACCAATGCAGATTTTAAAGGGAAAGTGTGGATTGCAGATTTCTTTTTTACTACTTGCCCAACGATTTGTCCTACCATGACGAAGCACCTTAAATGGTTAAACGAAGAGACAGGTGATTTAGCAGATCAAGTTCAATTCCTTTCCATTACAATCAATCCAAATCACGATAAACCTAGTATCCTTACAAAGTACAAAGAACACCATAAAATTAAAGCTTCTAACTGGACTTTTCTAACAGGCGACGAAGCTTTTACACATCAACTAGGAATAGATCATTTTCAGATTTTTGCAGGGCAAGATGCTGCAGCTGCAGGAGGATATGCTCACTCTGGTGCTTTTACTTTAATTGATAAAGAGGGGTATGTTCGAGGAGTTTACCTAGGAACTGAAATGGACCATGTAAAACAATTAGAAAAAGATTTACGTAAACTTTTGAAATATGAATACTGAACAAATGAATCCAGCGCAATTAAAAAAAGCTAAAATTGCGATATACTCTGCTTCTTTTGCAATTCCTTTAGTAGTTGCAATCCTTTTTGGTGTTAAAATAGATGGTGTGAATTTATCGTTTTTACCGCCGTTTTACGCAATGATTAACGGTGTAACAGCTTTTGTCTTGATAGCTGCATTAGTAGCAATTAAAAAGAAGAATAAAGACCTTCACAGAGGGTTAATACGTTTTGCATTATTACTTTCTTTAGTTTTTCTAGCAAGTTATGTTGCTTACCATATGACATCGGAATCTACTCCTTATGGAGGAGACATGAAAGGGTTGTATTTTTTCATCCTTATCTCTCATATCATTTTGAGTATTGCGGTAGTTCCAATTGTACTTTTTACTTATCTTTTTGCATGGCAAGGTGATTTTGTAAGACATAAAAAATGGACTCGTTTTGCTTGGCCAATTTGGATGTATGTTGCTATAACTGGCGTAGTTGTTTATTATATGATTTCACCTTTTTATGTTAAATAATGCGCTTGTCTACTTGTCAAAGTAGTACTGGTTACTTGTTTAACCGATCTGCATTAAATGTCCAGATAATGATGAAGAGGTCACAAGGCAAGGGATTAGCTATATAACTGAGTATAGAAAATATGATTCTTGATTTTCGAGTTAGACAAGTTTAGAACAAGAATGAATTTCCCTACGTAATCACCTTATGCAATATTTGACAATAATCCAATAATTATCCTATAGGTTACTCTGATGAAAATCAAATGCTTTACGTCTAGTAAAAGAATAGCATAAAAAAGTTTAACATTAAAATATGATGAATATTAAATTTATTTTAGGAATTACTTTTCAATTATTTATTAGTTATTCATTATTTGCACAGAAAACTCTTTATGTTCCTTCGAGAAGTCTTGAAGGGAGAGTCTTAATAAAGATTGATAGTTTAGGTTATAAAGATAATTTAAAAGTATCTCCGTTTTATATGGATTCCATTGACCTTAAACCATACTCAGGAAAAGCAGTAACATTTTATGGAGAAGTTGCTTTAGATTCTTTTGATATAATCAATGGCTATCTTAATGGATGGAAAAAAAGTTATACTAAAACTGGTAGTAAGTTTGTTCTATATCACATGGAATATAATAATCAAGAAAAGCTTATCCATATAACTTGTCCTCATTATTTAGATGAGAGAAATAGAAGATCACATATAAGGTATTTTGTAAATAGCAAATATTATTATTATAGTATAACATATAAATCAAACAAAAAAATCATTGTCAAACAATTGATAAAGAATAATGAAAGAACAATTATTAAAAATAAAATAAAAATTAAATCTATCGAAGACCTCAATCTTTTTTTTAAGACTGAGGAATATAAGTTAGTATACCCCTATTGTAAGCGAGCTGGTATTTTTGGATTATAAGGTAGTGGAGTTAAAGCCCTTAAATTTAGTAGCTTTAACATATTGCTCCCGCTGAGCTGGATTTGTAACTTATCGTTAGCGATTTCAACTTAGTTAATCCTTCTCTTCATTTTTACGACAATGATAGTTCCTTAATTAAAAAAAATTAAGGCTATGAAAACTGAGAAAATAAAAGTCTATACTGGATTATAATTTATAGTATAAATATGAAGATTATTAAAGCATTTTTTTTATTTTTCACATTAGGAATGATAATTAACTCCTGTGTTTATTTACATCACCCTTTTACATATAAACTAACAAGAGGAAATTGGATAAAAGATACAGTTGTATTAAAATTTAATGATTTACCAAAGTTAGTAAGTGATACTCTTTCAGGTTTTTATAATCGTTATTACGCAAAAGACAGTGTGTTTTATCCAGAACTTATTTCATTAACCCAAAATGTAAATGTTTCTATTGTTGAACATGTAACTTTCCCTTCTAATAAATTCCTTCTTGATACTCCAGGTTATCATTTTTTATTAGGAAATAAAAAATATTTCTTTGATTATAGGAAATTTAGGCTACCTATTGTTTATTATGATGACGCCCTTTATTATTTTTCAGGTGAATATTGTGTAAAAAAAGAGAGATATACATTTGAATCTAAATCAGATTATGAAAATAAATTATTCATTAAATATACTCTGAAACAGTCTAATTTTAAAAAGAATATTAGACCAACCGAACCGCAGTAGCTTAAACTTAGTGGGCTGCTACAGAAAGCAAAGTGAAAATAACCCCACTAATCCACGCTTTTCTGCTATTATAACAGCAAAAAGCTAAGTCTTAGTTGGAGATTACAATCACATACAAAAAGTGTGAATTTAGGTTGTAGAATTCATCTCTATTTTGAGGTTAAATGTAAGGTTATCAATGTTTTAATCGGAAAAAGTTGTGTCAAATTGAAACGTATGTGAGCGTAAATACAAGAATGCTCTTTTAATGTGTTTTTAGAGTGAAAAATCAATTGAATTTTTTTGATAGAAATGATAATCACCTTCGTACGGATGATATGTGTGTTTACATGCGATCTAATGTGAATGAGATTTTAGGGTAGAGGAAGTGTTGTGTAATCAATTTGTGATTATAATGTCTTAGGATTTAACACTTTATTAAAAGTCTAATATCTAGCGTCTAATATCCATAATCTAATTCATGAATCTAAATCTTGAGTCTTGTAGTCTTACGTATTAAAGTCTAATTTCCTATTCCCCATCAAACGCAATCCCCTGCTTCTTCAACAAACGATTCACATACACTGCAAAGAATGCAAGATAGATAAAGCAAATGGTACCTACTATAAACGAAGGTTGAATTCCAATTACATCAGATAGTTTTCCTTGAATAGGAGGAATGATTGCTCCACCTAATATCATCATAACTAAAAATGCTGAACCTTGCGATTGGTATTTTCCTAATCCTGCTAAAGAAAGTGAGAATATACAAGGCCACATAATGGAACAAAATAAGCCCGTACTTAAAAATGCATAGATAGCAACAGTTCCACTGGTTGTTAAACCAATAATAGTTGCTATCGCTCCTAATACACCAAAGAAAGCAAGCGTGAAAACAGGTCTATCTTTTGCAATATAGAAAGCAATTATTTGAATAAATACACATAAAATGTACCAGTATAAACTTTCAACTTGGTAGTTCAATAATTGAAAAATTCCAATTAAAATTCCAAAAGCAAGAAGTGGTACAATAAAGCGTAATATCATTTTTACTCTATTGGTTATGTTAAAAACATTTACTGCACCTGTCCACCTTCCAATCATTAAACTTCCCCAATACATTGCAATAAAAGGTGCGCTTTCTGATGATTCAAAGCCTCCAAATGCATCTTGTCCAAGTAATTCGGAAAGGTTACTACCAATAGCAACTTCTACTCCTACGTAAACGAATATAGCTAACATTCCAAGTGTAAGTTGTGGGTATTGCATTGCTCCCCATCCAGATTTTTGTTTAGAGCCTTTAAAATTGGCGAATAAAAGTCCACCAACGATAACTATTAGTCCACCAATTAACCATTTTATGCGGTAATTATCTAAAGAAGTCGTTATTTTTTCAATAGCATTTTCAATCTCATTTTTTGTTTCAATCTGAAAAGTAGATAATGCTTTTACAGGAATCCCTTGTTTATTTAAACTTACAGTTTCTAAGTCATGTTCTAATTCAACTAAATGTTTTGCATCCTCACTTTTATAACTACTAAATACAGGGACAAAACAAGTGAATAATAATCCTGTTATAATTAAAAGAGTCGCCATTGCTTTAGTTGCAGGTTCTGTTTTTTCTTCTTTAATACCTCTTGGTAATTTTTTAGATAAAGAAAATAAAATAGCTATTCCAAGAAATAAAGCTCCGACAAATGCATATAAGGTGACTACGCTATCTAATTTTAAACTTTGAATAAGGTCATTTGTAATAGGTTTTGTAGAGCCAAATAAAGCTAACGAAACAACAAGTGGACCAATAGCTGTACCTAAACTATTTATAGCACCACCAAAGTTTATTCGATTACTTCCCGATGATTCATCTCCTAACGAAATCATAAACGGGTTGGCAGATGTTTGTTGCAATGAAAATCCTAGAGCAACAATGAATAGACCAAATAGCATCCCTTCAAACACATCTCCCATTACAGAGTAAATCATTACTCCAGATCCTAGAGCAGAGAATAATAATCCATAAATTATGCTTTTTTTATATCCCCAATGACTGACGATATCTTTCCCTTTTTTTGAACCAAAAATAAATAGGGAAAGCGCACCTAGATAATAGGCAGAGTAGAAAGCAAAATCTATTAATTGACTTTGAAATTGGTCTAGTTTAAAATAGTGTTTGCAAAAAGGGATAAAAACACTGTTTCCAGCAGCTATGAAGCCCCAAAAAAAGAATACGGTTGTTAGCGTTGTTAAAGCACTATAATTAGTATTAACACGATTTGATTGTTCCATAGAGGAAATTAAATATAAGGGTTAACCTACTTTTTCGTTCTGTTTTTTTTCAGACTCTTTATAATTCACTAATTCTTTCACTGTTTTAACAATTGAATTAGCATCAAAGCCACAATCTGCTTGTAGTTCCTCAACGGTACCGTGGTGAATGTATTTATCTGGAATACCTAATCGGGTTACTTTTGAAGAATAATTGTGATCAGCCATGAATTCTATCACTGCTGAACCAAAACCTCCTACAATACATCCATCTTCAACAGTAATAATTTTGTTGTATTTGGAAAATACTTCATGAAGCATCACTTCATCGATTGGTTTTACAAATCGCATGTCGTAATGTGCAACAGAAACGCCAAGTGTTTTTAATTCTTTTATTGCTGTTTGCGCAAAATTACCAGGATGACCGATACTTAAAATAGCAACATCATCTCCGTTGGTTAACTTTCTACCAGTTCCAACTTGTATCGCTTTCATAGGTGTTTTCCATTCTGTCATTACGCCTTTACCTCTAGGATAACGGATGGAGAATGGTCCCATATTTTCTTGCTGTGCTGTGTACATTAAATTTCTGAGCTCTGACTCATTCATAGGAGCAGATACTGTTAAATTTGGAATGAATCGCATGTAAGCAATATCATAAGCACCATGATGAGTAGCCCCATCAGCACCTACTAATCCACCTCGATCTAAACACATTACTACATTTAAGTTTTGAATAGCAACATCGTGAAGAACTTGGTCAAAAGCACGTTGCATAAATGTAGAATAGATATTACAAAAAGGAACTTTACCTTGAGTTGCTAATCCAGCAGAAAATGTAACCGCATGTTGCTCAGCAATCCCAACATCAAAAGCACGTTTTGGCATTGCCTCCATCATAATGTTTAATGAACAACCAGATGGCATTGCTGGAGTTACCCCCATTATTTTTTCATTTTTTTCAGCCAATTCTACAATCGTGTGTCCAAATACGTCTTGGTATTTTGGAGCTTGTGGAGTTTTAGGAACAATTTTAACAATTTCACCTGTTTCTTTATTGAAAACTCCTGGTGCATGCCACTTTGTAGGGTTTCCTTCTTCAGAAAATTTATACCCTTTTCCTTTCATTGTAACGATGTGTAACAATTTTGGTCCAGGTATATCTTTTAAATCTTCCATTACTTTCGCTAAACCAATAACGTCGTGTCCATCAACTGGACCGAAATAACGGAAATTAAAAGATTCGAATAAATTACTTTGTTTTAAAATAGAACCTTTTAATGCAGTAGATATTTTTGAGGCAACAGTTTGAGCATCTGGTCCAAACTTGGAAATTTTACCTAATAATTTCCAAACTTCGTCTTTTACTTTATTGTAAGTATGAGACGTGGTAATGTCTGTTAAATATTCTTTTAATGCTCCAACATTTGGATCAATAGACATGCAGTTGTCGTTCAAGACAACCAACAAATTAGCATCTTTTTCAAATCCTGCGTGGTTTAACCCTTCAAATGCTAATCCAGCAGTCATAGCACCATCACCAATAACAGCAATGTGTTGTCTATCTTTTTCTCCTTTAGAATTATTAGCAACCGCCATTCCTAAAGCTGCTGAAATTGAAGTAGAAGAATGTCCTACTCCAAAAGTATCAAATTCACTTTCAGAACGTTTTGGGAACCCAGAAATTCCACCTTTTATTCTATTGGTATGAAAAACTTCTCTTCTACCAGTTAAAATTTTATGTCCGTATGCTTGGTGACCAACATCCCAAACTAGTTGATCGTAAGGAGTATTGAAAACATAGTGAAGTGCAACAGAAAGTTCTACAACGCCTAAACTTGCTCCAAAATGACTGTTTCCAATTTCCGAAATGACATCCACGATGTATTGACGTACTTCGTCAGAAACCTGAGGTAAATCTTCGATTTTAAACTTAGAACGTAAATCGCTTGGGATATTTATTTGTTCTAAAAAAGGACCTGCTTTAAATTCTGCCATAACCTATGAATGTGTAACTTACAAAAATATTGTTATTTGTCTTATAATACAAATTTCAATAAGAAGATGTAAGATATATATTTACATTGTTTAATATTTTACATATAAAGTTAAACAAAATAGATTAATAAGCATAAAAAAACCTCAATATTATTATTGAGGTTTTAATTTTCTGTTTAAGTATTACTATCAGTCAACAATTTCGACTGTTAAATTATCTTCTGTTTTAGTAACTTTAGCTACTCCTAATTTTGTTAAACCTTTTATTCCATTATCCCATTGTTTGTTGGATAAGGCTGAAGCTTCTTTAAGTTCAATCAAACTCATGAACCTTTTGCTTGATAGGATATCAAAAATTACTTTTTCATTATCTTTCAGTTCAATTTCTTTCTTTTGAGAGAAAACTTCTGGTCGCATCTGAGGGAAGAACAATACTTCTTGAATTGAAGAATTATTGGTTAATAACATCACTAAACGGTCAATTCCAATTCCCATTCCAGATGTTGGTGGCATTCCATATTCCAGCGCTCTTAAGAAATCTTGGTCGATAAACATTGCTTCATCATCACCGTTTGCAGAAAGTTTCATTTGTTCCTCAAAACGTTCTCTTTGGTCGATTGGATCGTTCAGCTCAGAATATGCATTTGCAACTTCTTTTCCATTTATCATTAACTCAAAACGCTCTGTCAATTCTGGATTATCTCTGTGAACTTTACATAAAGGAGACATCTCAATTGGATAATCTGTAATGAAAGTAGGTTGGATATAATTACCCTCACATTTTTCTCCGAAAATTTCATCGATTAACTTTCCTTTCCCCATAGAAGAGTCTGTTGGAATACCTAAATCTTTACAAGCAGCATGCAATTCTTCAACTGATTTGTTGTTAATGTCAAATCCTGTAAATTCAAGAATAGAATCACGCATCGTAACTCTTTTGAAAGGTGCTTTTAGAGAAATTTTATTTTCCCCAACTGTTATTTCTGATGTTCCGTTAACTTCTAAAGCAACATTTTCTAACATCTTTTCAGTAAAATCCATCATCCAGTTGTAGTCTTTATAGGCTACATATATTTCCATTACCGTAAATTCTGGGTTATGCGTTCTATCCATCCCTTCATTACGAAAGTCTTTAGCAAACTCATATACTCCATCAAAACCACCAACAATTAGTCGTTTTAAATATAATTCATTGGCAATTCTTAAATATAAAGGAACATCTAAAGCATTATGATGCGTTACAAAAGGCCTTGCAGCAGCCCCACCTGGAATTGGCTGTAAAATTGGTGTTTCAACTTCTATGTAGCCTTTTTCATTGAAAAAGTTACGCATGGTAGCGATCACTTTAGAACGTTTAATGAAAGTATCTTTAACGTTAGGGTTTACGATTAAATCAGCATAACGTTGACGGTACCTTAATTCTGGATCGGTGAAAGCATCGTGTACCTTTCCTTCGCTATCTGTTTTTGGTAAAGGAAGTGGTTTTAAGGATTTACTCAATAATACAAATTCTTCTACATGAACCGAAATCTCACCTACTTTCGTTGTGAATAAGTGTCCTTTTATTCCAATAAAATCCCCAAGGTCTAATAGTTTTTTAAACACATCGTTGTATAGTGTTTTGTCTTCTCCTGGACAAATTTCATCTCGATTGAAGTATGTTTGAATTCTTCCTGTTGAATCTAAAACTTCCGCAAAAGAAGCTTTCCCCATAACTCGCTGACTCATTAGTCTACCAGCAATACAAACCTTTTTACCTTCTTCAAAATTCTGCTTTATTTCAGAAGCAGAATCTGTTACAGGATATAAGTCAGCAGGATAAGGTTCAACACCTAGATCTCGCAATTTTTTCAACGACTCGCGACGTTGAATTTCTTGTTCGGAAAGTTCTATACTCATGTTTTAATTTTTGAAGTTCCAAAGATAAGCACAATGAATGAAATAGACATGATGCAAATAAAAAAGGCTAACAAAATTGCTAGCCTTTAAAATAATATAGTCGTAAAAGGATTATACTTTCATCCCTTTTACAACTCGATCTTTACGTTTTGTTTTGTTTAATTTTTTCAAGACAACCATCAAATAAGCGCTTCCACTTTCTGGTGTAGCAAAATAAGTTTCGTTACCATAATTGATTTCTCCACCCTTTCCTGTTTGCCAATTGGCTTTTAAATAGTATTTGCCAGAAGTTTGTCCATCTCTTATTGCAAATTGTAATGTTTTGTTTGCTCCTAATTCAAATCGAATAAATACTTCTCCGTCTTTTCCATAAGAGTCAAATACACATTTCGTATTGGAAGGAATAATAATTCTGTCTTGTTCACTATTGTTACTCGTTACTAACTTTCCATCCTGAGCACCTTGTTTTCCAGATGTTTTGCTTCTTTGAAGAATAATCGTTTGAGAGGTATAAAATTGAACAATTTTCATGTTCTTTTCCGTTAAATCGTATTCTTCTTTCAACTGGTTAGTTACAGGTACTTTTACACCACAACTGAAAAGTAGAATACCTAAAGTTAAAAAAGCGATAATTTTCATTTTGTTCATTTTAAAAAAGTGTTTACTAAAAGACAATTTTATCTATTCAAATTTGATGCCGCAAATATAATAAAATTCAAATCTAGACAGCATTTTTTGTTCTCTCAAATTATTCAACTTACATTTGTCATATATCAAATGCATAAATTTTAATCATGGCTGTACACATTGAAGTTTTTACTTTTAATCCTTTTCAAGAAAACACTTACGTTCTATATGACGATAAAAAAAACTGTGTTATAATTGATCCTGGTTGTTATGAAAAAGAAGAGGAACAAGTCTTGTTGAATTTTATTAAGTCAAACGACTTATCTCCTCTAGCCTTACTAAATACTCATGCTCATATCGATCATGTTTTAGGGAATAATTTTGTTCTTGAGAATTATAGTGTTGAACATTACCTACATAATGATGATTTAACTACTTTAAATGCGGTTCCAAATTATGCTCATTTATATGGTTTTGCTGGATATAAAGTATCTCCTTTACCAACTAAAATTTTAAAAGGAGGTGAAAAATTAATTTTTGGAGACATTGAGCTAGATGTAATTTTTACACCTGGTCATGCTCCTGGTCATGTGGTGTTTTATAACAAGGAAAATAAATTTGTTATAAATGGTGATGTCCTTTTCAAAGGAAGTTATGGAAGAGTTGATCTACCTGGTGGTAGTTTAGAAGTTTTAAAGAAGTCAATCACCGAAAAGATGTTTACTTTACCTGACGATACTGTTGTTTATTGTGGTCATGGTCCTTCTACTTCTATCGCTACTGAAAAAAGAAGTAATTATATTTTACATGAATTAGCTTAGGTGAGCACAATTGCTATCAATACCCGTTTTCTACTTCCAAATAAAATGGAAGGTTTTGGGTGGTACACATACGAGGTGGTAAAACGCTTAGTTCAAAATCATCCCGAACACCAATTTATTTTATTTTTTGATAGGCCATTTGATAAGCAATTTATTTTTGGAGATAATGTTACTCCAGTTGTTTTGAATCCTCCAGCACGTCATCCAATTTTATTTATTCTTTGGTTTGAATTCGCTGTTTATCGTGCTTTAAAAAAATACAAAGCAGATGTCTTTTTCTCACCAGATGGCTATTTATCTTTAAGGGCAAAAACTCCTCAAATAGCAACCATTCACGATATCAATTTTGAACATTTCCCAAAAGATATTCCATTTACTCCTAGACTCTATTTACGTTATTTCTTCTCTAAATTTGCGAAAAAAGCAACTAAAATCATTACAGTCTCCGAAACTTCGAAATTAGATATTGCTAAAACTTATTCCATTTCTTCATCTAAAATAGAAGTTGCTTGGAACGGAGTATCTGATAGTTTTCATAGAATTGGAGAAAAAGAAAAAGAACAATTTAGGAATAAATATGCAAATGGAAATCCCTATTTTTTATTTGTAGGATCTTTACATCCTCGCAAAAATCTAAGGAGATTAATAGAGGCTTTTGAATTGTTTAGAAGTGAGAATAAAGACTTTGACTTGGTAGTTGTAGGAGAAGAAATGTGGGGAACTAATAAAATAGATTCCTCTGAAAAAAGTGCCATTCATTTTACGGGACACCTTTCTTTGGAGGAATTGTCCAAAGTAATGGCTTCTGCATCTATTTTTACTTTTGTACCCTACTTCGAAGGGTTTGGTCTGCCTCTTGTCGAAGCGATGAAATCTGGAGTGCCAATTTTAGCAGGTAATTTATCTTGTTTACCAGAAATTGCTGATGACGCTGCACTTTATTGTAATCCTATGGATGTAAATGATATTTTATTAAAGATGCGAGCTTTGGCGAAAGATGAAGATTTAAAAGATACTTTAGTTAGAAATGGATTGGAAAGGTCCAAATTATTTTCTTGGGATAATTCAGCTAAAATTGTTTGGAAAGAAATATCTGAATTACTTTAGTTTTAATAATAGCGTAACATAGCTCTTTATTATTTAACATAAACGTAAATACAACTTAAAATTCACTGACTTGCTTTATTCTATTTTTGAGGTAAACATTATTTACAATTCAAATATGAGCGAGGAAGGAAAAAATCATACGATATTACTGGTTGATGATGAAAAGGATATCTTAGAATTCTTATCCTACAATTTAACAAAGGAAGGATATAAAGTTTATACTGCTTTAAATGGGGAAGAAGGGGTGAAATTAGCAAAGCAAATAAATCCTTCTTTAATCATTTTAGATGTAATGATGCCTGTAATGGATGGGATCGAAACGTGTCAGATGATTCGTCAAGATTTACAAATTGAACAGCCTATTATCGCTTTCTTAACTTCTCGTTCGGAAGATTATTCTCAAGTTGCTGGATTTGAAGCAGGAGCAGATGATTATATTACTAAACCGGTTCGCCCAAGATTATTGGTTAGCAAAGTAGAATCTCTTTTAAGACGTTTGAATAAAGGTTTGGTTTCAGATGAAAAAGAGTCGACTTTAAAAATTAACAGGGATAAATTTATTGTTGAAATTGAAAACGAAAAGATTATTCTCCCGAAGAAAGAATTTGAACTTTTAGAGTTATTAGCAAATAGACCTGGAACTGTTTATACTAGAGAACAAATTTTATCTTTAGTATGGGGAAATGAATCTATTGTTGGAGAAAGAACAATTGATGTACATATCAGAAAATTACGAGAGAAATTAGGAAATGATTATATTCGTACAATCAAAGGAGTTGGATATACATTTAGTGAAGTTTGAATAACAGAAAGCCAATATTTTTAATTTTTATAGGAAGCATTACTACAGGTTTTGCTTCTTTTCTATTATTGATTTTTTATCATTTCTTTGTAAATCAACTATCCACCCTGCTTCTTATTGGGACTCCTTTCTTAACTTCTATTTTTACATTTCTGATTTTTTCTTATTTGATTAATGTCTTTTTAAAAGATCGTTTAAGATTAATCTATAGAACGATTCGAAAAGGAAAGTTTACGAAAGAAGATGATGTTAGGTTTAAATTAAAAGAGGATGTTATTTCAAATGCTGAAGAAGCAGCGCTTGAATGGTCAGAAGAAAGAAATAAAGAGATTTCCAAATTAAAGGAGCAAGAAGAGTTTAGACGAGAGTTTTTGGGGAACTTAGCACATGAGTTAAAAACACCAGTTTTTTCGATTCAAGGCTATGTTTTAACTTTATTAGATGGAGCTCTAGAAGATCCTTCTGTAAATACTTTATTTCTTGAAAGAGCTTCAAAGGCAACAGATAGAATCACCAGAATTTTAGAAGATTTAGATGAAATTACTCGTTTAGAAGTAGAAGACCTTAAAATCGAATTTAAACCTTTTGATATTTATGAGTTAACTCAAGAGGTTTTTGAATCTTTTGAGATCATTGCTAAAGAAAAAAATATCAAACTATCTTTTGCTAAAGATCATCCAAATGGAATCATTGTTCTAGGGGATAGAGGAAAAATTGGACAAGTTTTAACTAACTTGATAGGAAACTCTATTTTCTATGGTAATGAGGGAGGGGAAACAATAGCTCGATTCTATATTGTTGATGGAATAGTTACTATCGAAATATCGGATAATGGACCAGGAATAGAAGATCAATATATTTCTAGATTGTTCGAACGCTTTTATAGGGTTGAAAAAAGTAGGAACCGAAATGAAGGTGGTTCTGGACTAGGTTTAGCGATAGTAAAGCATTTAGTTGAGTCTCATGGCCAAACAATTACTGTGAGAAGTACAACTGGCTTAGGAAGTACTTTTTCTTTCACTTTAGATAAAAGTAATATTCAACAAAAAATCCTCAGTTAATTACCGAGGATTTTGAATTTATCTTTTGTTTATTTCTAGTAAAATGTATAGTAATAATTAATAGAAGTTGGTTTATTTTTTCTATTTGATAAAATAGTTTCAGTTATTAAACCTTTTTCATCGTATTTATTCTCTGTCATATGCGTATAAGCTCTTCTTGAACCCCAATAGTTGACTCTTGTGCTTAAAATAATGTTTCCTTCACTATCTGAGGTGTTTGAATAGAATGAACGTAATTTTCCTTTCTTATTATATCTTGAATTAGTTCTGGTGTTTTCAAAATTAAAAGAATGGTTAACTAAGATGGAGTCATTAAGAAAACGATTACTTTCTATTAAAACTGAATCTTTACTGAATTTATTAATATTCAAGTACATTCTTTTTTTATTAGTTGTTCGGTAATACACCTTATAAGAACCATCTCTACTCTCTTCTGTCCATTCACAAATGTCCGAGTTTTTCACTTTTTTAACGGCTTCTTTTTCACCTTCCGGTTTACAATCATAATTGTAAACATTTTTCAGTTTTCCATTCAAATAATATTCTGTTTTAACAAGGTCATTATTTGTATTATAGTAGCTTTTATTTTCGCTTGAATGTTTTAAATTTCTACCATACTTATGTAAACGACTAGTTACTTCACCTTGTTCATTATATGTTTTAATAAGTTCATTTTTAATTTTTCCATTTTTAATCTTCTGATTACTCAAAAAGCGACCATTTTCATCATATTGATATGTAAATTTAGGACCCTTTTTCTTCTTATATTCACTATTGTACTCGGATAGTAAAGAGTCATTTGTATAGCTCAAATTCACTATCCTTATGGCTTTATTCTTTTTACCTAAAGTTTTAATTTGAGTTAATCTTCCTTGTTCATTATACTTGTAAATTACTATTCTTTTGTATTTATCAATAACCCAGACACTTTTGTACTCTTTAAGTTTTAGGTCAACTCTTTTCTGAATATCTTTTGGTTTTTCAATTCCTCTCCCTTCTTCAGAATTGTAAAAAGAGATTCTTTTACCACTTTCATCATAAATAAATGGATGGTTAACTGAGTAGCGTTGGAATTGAGCATTTAAGTTAAAAGCATATAAAAATGCTACTGAAGTGATTAAAATTAATTTATTCATTATGTAATTATTTGGGGTTAATACAAGTTTATAACTGATTTAAATAGTTTGGTTACAAAAAATCATCGTTTTAAAAATAAACGAGGATTTTGAATCTAAGTTTTATTTCTAGTAAAATGTATAGTAATAATTAATAGAAGTTGGTTTATTTTTACCTCTCAATAAAATCGTTTCTGATATTAAACCTTTTTCATCGTATTTATTTTCTTGCATATTTGTATAAGCTCTTCTAGAATTCCAGTAGTTAATTCTTGTACTTAATATTAAATTTCCATTGTTGTCTGAAGTCATAGAGTGGAAATAGTTTAATTTACCTTTTTTATTATAAGTAGAATAGGAACTTGTTTTTTTAAAGTGGAAAGAATGGTGAACTAGTATAGAGTCATTAAGAAAACGATTACTTTCTATTAAAACTGAATCTTTACTGAATTTATTAATATTCAAGTACATTCTTTTTTTATTAGTTGTTCGGTAATACACCTTATAAGAACCATCTCTACTTTCTTCTGTCCATTTACAAATATCCGAGCTGTTTACTTTTTTATCGGCTTCTTTTTCGCCTTCCGGTTTACAATCATAGTTGTAAACATTTTTCAATTTTCCGTTCAAATAATTTTCTGTTTTAACTAGGTCATTATTTGTATTGTAGTAGCTTTTATTTTCGCTTGAATGTTTTAATTTTCTACCATATTTATGTAAACGACTAGTTACTTCACCTTGTTCATTATATGTTTTTATAAGTTCACTTTTAATTTTTCCATCTTTAATCTTTTGATTACTCAAAAAGCGACCATTTTCATCGTATTGATAACTAAATTTAGTTTCTTTCTTTTTTTTATCTACACTAATGTATTCGGATAGTAAAGAGTCTCTAGTATAACTTAAAGTTGTTAGCTGTCTTAATTCATTGTTTTTATCAAAACTTTTTATTTGTGTTAACCTTCCATGTACGTTATAAGAATATACTGTAGTTATTTGGTCTTTCCCTTTGTTGATTAGTTGAACCGTTTTGTGTTCTTTTAGCTTTAGTTCAACTCTTCTTTTCAATTCTTTTGAATCTTCAATTCCTCTTCCGTTTTCGGTATTAAAAAAATGTATCTGTTTTCCACTTACGTCATGTGAAAATGGATGGTTACTGTAGTAATATTGAAATTGAGCAGTTAAGTTAAAAGCATATAGAAATGCTACTGAAGTGATTAAAATTAATTTGTTCATTATATAATTATTTGGGGTTAATACAAGGTTATAACTGATTTAAATAGTTTGGTTACAAAAAAAGCCTCGTTGTAAAAAAATAAACGAGGCTTTTAATAATTTATTTGACGATTAGTCAACTAAAATGTCACCTACTTTTAATTTGATGATTTTACCATATTTAGCAAGTTCTTTTTGATCAATTTTTTCAGAATTACCATAAATAGTAATAATTCTTGGTTTGTTTTGAATGTTATTTTCAAAGAATGAATTAATCTCCTCAAAAGTTAGTGTTTTGTACATTTCAAACTCTTTTTTCAATGGAGACTCTGTATATCCTCTTTGTCTTCCCATATCTATACTAGAAGAAATATTTCTAAAATTAGGGTAACTAGAAGAGATAGAGTTAATTAATCCAGCTTTGATTAAGTCAATTCTTTCTGGTTTTTGAGGCATGTGTTTTAATATACTATCCATTACTACAATTGCATCCATTGTTTTATCACTTTGACAACCGACGTATGAATAAAATACTCCAGGATTGTTTTTATGAATTGGTGTAATGAAAGCTCCAGATGTTGTATAAGCTAATGAACGGTACTCTCTGATTTCTTGCATTAAAATTCCAGAAAAACCATCACTCATGTATTGATTGAAAGCTTCAGCTCCAACCTCGTCTTTTACATTTCCTGAAAATGGAGGAGTATTAATTAAGAAGTAAACTCTATTTTGTACTGCTTTTTTATCGTGAATGATATAGATAAGGTCTTTTTTTATTTCATTTCCTGATCTATCTAAAAGAGCAACATTATGTTTTGTGTTTTTTAAAGGAAGTGTGCTTGAAATTAAAGTTTTTACTTCATCTTTAGATTTTTGTCCCACATAATGAAAAGTTACATCGTAATCAAACACTTTTTTGTATGTTGCTAATATATCTTCTACTTTTAATTCTTTCAGTTTCTTTTTAGGAAGTCTTGTTAAATGTTCTGACTCTTTTCCAAAACGAGCATATTCTAGTAAATACCTCCCTAAAGTTTCAGGATCTTTTAATTCTGACTCTCTTTCTGCAATAGTACTTTCAATAATGCTTTCTAAAGCAGATTGATCAGCTATTGGATTGTACATTAATTCTTTAATTAATGGTAGAGCAGCCTCTAAATTCTTTTCAGAACCGTTGAAAACAGTTGTAAACCTAGATCTACTAGTGTAAGTATAGTAAGTGATTCCTAATAGAGCAAATGCTTCTTTTAGATCATCTCTAGATTTATCTTTTGTATAAAAATAGTTGAACAAGGAAGACGCGAAATCTAAGTTCTCAATAGAATCTGTTCCTACAGCTCGTTGGATTTTTAAAGAGAATAAATCATTGATAGGATTTTTAGTAAAGTAAATTTTATTGCTCTCATCTAATTTTACTAATTCTGCATCTTTATCATAATCTAAAATTCTTGGATTTTCTGGCGCAGTAATATTTGTTAAGAATTTTGCTGCGTATTTAGAATCTTCTTTTTGATCATTTACTACGGGTTCAAACCCTGGTTTCTCTAACACATCTTTTTTAGGGAATCCAATAGAAGATCTGAACGCTAAATGATTTTCTGTAAAGTATTTATTTGCAACTCTTTGAATATCTTCTTTGGTAACAGCTTCAATTTTTTTGGTTTTTTCTAAATATTCTTCCCAACTAGATCCTTCACTAAACAATTGAACTAAAGTCATTGCTTTGTCTCGAGACCTTTCCAAACCTTCTTTACTTTGACGAGTAATTTCCTGTTTGATAATTTGTAAATCTTTATCTGAAAATTCTCCATCTTTCACTTTTTGAATTGCTTCATACATTAAAGTTTCTGCTTCTTCAAAAGACTGTCCAACAATCTTAGTCCCATAAAGGAGATTAAATGCACCATCATCATTATAGCTTAAAGGAATGCTTCCTCCAAATAAGATTTCCCCATCAAGTTGAAGTTTGTTTACTAATCCTGTTTCCGATTCATTGTACAAAATACGAGTACAAATGTCAAATGCAATTTCATCAGCATGACCTTTTGGGAAAGTTTTGTATCCTAATAAACCAATTTTAAAAGGAGTATATTTTACCTCAATAATTTCTTTTCCTTTGAATTGACTTCTTTCATAATCCTTGAATGCAGGTACTTCCGCTTTTCTTAATTTAGAAAACTTTTCTTTAATCACAGGAATTGCTTTCTCTTTGTCAAAATTCCCAGAGATAACCAATGCCATATTGTTTGCTACATAATTAGCATTAAAGTATTCATACATTTTAGTTAATGAAGGATTCTTTAAATGCTCAGTTGTACCGATAGTAGATTGCGTACCGTACGGGTGACTACGAAACATTTCTTTATGTAAATCTTCAAATAATTTATTGAAAGGGCTATCCATTCCTCTGTTTTTCTCTTCATATACTACTTCTAGTTCTGATTGAAATGAACGAAACACAGGGTTTTGAAAACGGTGAGCATATAATTCTAACCAATTTTCCATTTGATCTCCAGGGAAGGCATTGTGATATACAGTCATGTCTGTAGCTGTAAATGCATTCAATTGTGTACCACCAATACTTTTGATCAATTTATCAAATTCTGTAGGGTTAGCATATTTTGCTTGCTGAACACTTTGATTGTTGATTAATTTTTGGATTTTTTTACGTTCCTCTTCATCTGAAGTTTTACCTAGAAGGTCATAGTAAAAAATAATAGAATCCATTAATGGTTTCTCTTTTTCCCAGTTCATTGCTCCTAACTCATTTGTACCTTTGAACAATAAATGTTCTAAGTAATGCGCCATTCCAGTTGCATCTGCAGGGTCATTTTTACTTCCCGCTTTAATAATTACTGCTCCATATACATCTGTTGCATAAGGATCTTCGTTTAAGATTACAGTAAATCCATTGTCTAAAACGAATTTTTCAACTTTCAATGCATCTTGTGCAAAAGAAAATGTACTTAAGATTAAGGTTAAACCTAATACCAAACTTTTATAAAGTGGATTTAAGTGTGTTTTGTTCGATTCTTTTTTCATAAATATTACTTTTTGTAATTACAAATTTAATTTATTTTTTTAAAAATTGATTCTGTTTAAGATTATCGGTAAAATAACCTTATGAGTGGTTTCTGTTTTAAATGAACCCTAAAAAAACTATATTCTCTCTCTAACCAATTCTTCTATACAGTCAACAAATTTCGGATGAGCATTTGTACTTGGAACAAGCTGAATTTTTTCTCCTCCAAATTCTTCAAATATTTCTTGGTATTCGTCACCGATTTCAATAATAGTTTCCAAACAATCAGCTACAAAAGCAGGACTAAATACTAAAAGTTTTTTAGCTCCTTTTTTAGCCCATTCTTCGACTACTTTGTCTGAGAATGGCTCTAACCATTTTTTATCCAAACGAGATTGG